>ERZ777306.69-NODE-69-length-194702-cov-32.288661_pt1 | contig 194702 bp, 194 predicted proteins | sample MGYA00374966_ERZ777306 | MGnify/ENA primary metagenome ERZ777306 (study PRJEB29329, sample SAMN06343882) | mouse gut metagenome | isolation source: Mouse cecum | place: Austria: Vienna | collected 2014-11-15 ... | reverse complement strand
AGAAATGACGGCAAAAAACGAAAAGTACCGCGCAACTATCGAAGCGACATCGGCGGAATTACAACAATTAAACGACGGAGGCGCATTATGAAAATCATTGTCGATAAACCGACCTTCCCGCAACAATCGGCGACGATACAGTACAGCGCACCCCGCGCCGTAAATATCGGCGACGTATTCTATCGCATACATCGCGCCGAGTCGAAAAGTTTTTACCCCACTTGCCGCGTATGCGAAGGCAAAGGCGAATTAACAATAAACGGTATTACGTTCAAATGCCCGCAATGCCGCGTCGAAGCAGAAGCAATACACATCGAAAATTACGCCGTCCGCCGTTTTCGCGTTTTTGCAATCGAGGACGCGGTCGATACGCTCGAATGGAAGCCGTCCGATTTTCACACAATAAAAATTTTTCTTTACCGCAAAATCGGCGGCGGACATTGGGTATCAAGGGACAATACGGGCGCAACGCAATTTACAGTAGACGAATTTTGCCGCGAGTATAACATACCTTTTGCGGGCGACCCGAAATACCACGACGGAATATACGACGACTACAAAACCGCGCTTGCGATTGCGGCGCAAATGAACGAAGCGGAAATAAACCGCTTGCACGCATACAACGTCGAACACGGCACGGCTTACGCGGTAGATTTTACACCAAAGCACGACCCGAAATAAAGGAGGCTTACAATGGCAAAATACGGTTACAAGAAAACAAAAAACGGGTTTTCGTTTTACGGCGACCTTCAAGAATGTATAAACGCCGCAAAGCGTCGGCTCGAAAACTTACACAAAAACACCGCTTATATTGTGCGCGTTTACGACGAAGCAAGAAGCAGACGCGACGCGCATTTTAAGGCGATAGAAACCGCAACGGACTTTATCGAAGTTGCGACCGAACATCTTAAAAAACAGGCGGCGGAAAATGAAGCAAACAAAACCGACGAATAAAAAGAAATCGAAACCCGCACCAAAACCGCAACCCGACTATTGCTTGACGTGCCGCGTACCCGTCGGCAAATGTAAAGGGAATTGCACCAAACAACAACAAAAATTAAACGGAGGTATATAGAAATGACAAACAACCCGCTCAACGGGTATCAACCCGAATACGCCGACGCAATCGCGGACGCGCAGGAGCACAACATCGAACACGCGAAAGCGTCGCAGGGCGGCGGCTCGCCCGACTCCCCTATTTTGCCGACGTGCCGCTTTTGCGGGCGGCAGATACTCCCCGTCGACAAATACGCCGACGCGGAAGCGGCGAACGAAGCGGCAACGCGACAATGCGATTGCCCGCAAGCCCGCGAATATCAAGCGGAACTCGAACGGGCGGAAAAGCGCGAAAAGAACATCAACAAATTGCGCAAAGCCCTTGACGATGTATCGGCTTACTTTACGAAAGAACGCGGGGTCGAATACACCGACGCGCTTTACAATCTTTTATTTAATTGCGGCGTTGCCGTAATCGACGCGCAGGTCGAAAAAGCGAACTTAAACTTTGGGCGCGTGAAGGTTGCAATATCCACGAACAGCAAGGGCGCAATCGTAATCGCGCTTGCGTATTCCGACGGTTTTCGCGTGGAGGTTTGATATGACAAGTTTACCGCAACGCGTCGACGTTGCCTTTACGATACCGATTGAACAAACAATAACGCCCACAATGCCGAAACCCGACGGAAGCGGCGGGCAAGTGCGGCTCACTATGCGGGCAGACATCACAAAGACAAAACGCTTTTTTAAGCGGTTACAAAAACTTTGCAAAAAGTACGGTTACACTATCGGCGAAATACAACCCGCGAAGGAGGCGGAATAATGGAAAAGTACACAATAAAAGAACTCGGCGAACTTATAAACGCTATCAACAAAAACCCCGACTCGACAATCGAATTAACAACCGACCGCACGGGCGGGCTTACAAGCGCGTTTAACGGCGCGGCGGGTTTGTGGTTAAAAATCACACCGCCCGACCGCCCGCAGTATTGCAAAGGAGCGGACAAATACAAAAAGACCAAAAGAAAATAATAAAAACCCCGAAAATCGTTGCCGTCGACTTTGACGGTACACTATGCAAAGACGCATACCCGAACATCGGCGAGCCGCTCCCCTATTCCTTATATTATATAAAGAAACTTGCGGCGGCGGGAAACATCATTATTTTGCACACTTGCAGAAACGGCGCACTTTTGGACGCGGCGGTTGCGTGGTGCAAAGAGCGCGGCATTGTGTTTGACTACATCAACGAAAACGTCCCCGATAATATCAACCGTTACGGCGGCGATACGCGCAAGATTTACGCGGATATATACGTCGACACAAATGCGGTCAACCCGCGCCGCGTGGTTGGTATCGGCGAAAACGACGAATACGCGATACCATACAAGGCGGCGGAAGTAGTCGCCCGCCGTGATTTATGCGACGCTCATTGTTATTGCCCCGATATTCGGGCGGCGGGTAAATGCTACGATTGCGACGTATTCCTTGCGTTGCGCGAATATTACGCCTTGAAACTTATCGACAAGGCGGACGAGCCGCCCACATCGGCGGCGGGAGGTACATAATGCCCCGTTACAAAAAACTAATGATACAACGCGGCGTAATGCAAAAGGCGGTTGCCGAAAAGGTACGCAAAACCGACCCGCGAGTCGATACGTCTTTAATGAGTAAATTCGTAAACGGCGTTTGCTTACCCACGCCGCCAACGCTTGCAACGATATGTAAAACGCTCGCTTGCGACCCGCTCGATATTTACGACCGCGACGAAATCACGCTTGCGCCGCCGCCTACAATCAAAATCGAAGGACTCGACGCAAAGATGTCGCCCGCCGAACTTGCGGCGGCTATAAACCACGATGTACGCCTTTTTATGGCAAATGCGGACAACCCCGCACCGACGGCGGAAGCGGCAAAGAAACGCGAACGTCGCCGCGTAAAAGGCTTGTACAATCTTACAGTCGAAATACCCCGCGACGTTGCCGAGCGCGTATTCGCGCCCGAAGCATTGCGAAAACTCGGCTATTTAAGTAAAAGCGACTTTGTGCGGCAAGCGGTCGCCGCGCTCGACGCTCGGTTATCCACAATCGAAGCAAAAGAAAAAGCCGACGACGCAAGAACGCCGAACGGCAACAAGTAAATAAACCACAATTAAAGACAAGGAACGGGCGGTCGAAATTGGCACTTCCGACCGCCCGCGAAACTTGACACAAAATGCGTATCAATCAAACCGATAATATTATACCACATCGGCGGCGAAGTGTCAATGTTTTGCATACAAAAACCGTGCTTTTGCGTCCTCGTAATGAAGTATTATCGTATCAACGACGCAAGCAGGAAAAAAGACAACGCGCCCCGCGCTCCTTCCCCTTATCGGTAAACTACATCGGGGGTCGAGAAAGGGGGCGGCGGGGGAAAACATCGGGGGCGTTTGATAAACTCGATAAAGAAAGAACAAGCCCCATTTTAGCCCCCGCGTGTTGTCCCCCGCTTTTTTGGCTATTCTTTGTCTTTTACGTTAAAGCAATTTATCGGAGGCAATATGGCAAAACGCTACTACACACTCGACCCGCACAAATACAACTATGACGAGATATTCGGCGACGAAGCGCGGGAAGCGGAAAGCGACGCTCTCTTGCAATCGCTATCCGACCCGCACATCGTCAAGTATCGAACAAAGACGATTAAAAGCGGCAACGTGCTTGAAGTCGAGGTTTACCCGATATGGGAAACACACACGTCTACATCAAGGGCAAGGAAAACAAAGGAAAGCCGCGAAGCGCAAAAGCGGCTCAATTACAAAAATGCAGTCAAAACCGTTGTACGGCTTATCAATGCGAATTTTACCGACGCGGACTTTTGGGCGACGTTCACTTACAGCGAGAAGCGACTCCCGAAAACGTATGCGGACGCACAAAAGGAAATACAAAAGTTTATTCGCAGATTAAAGCACTATGCCGAACGACACAACTTCCCGCCGTTCAAATACGTTTATTGGACGGAATTTGAAAACGACGAAAAGAAAGGCAAACACCGTATGCACCATCACCTCGTAACGAACTTTGCCGACCGCGACAAAATGGAGGACTTATGGGGCAACGGCGGGCGCAACAATGTACGTCGGCTCGTTGCGGACGACAGCGGTTACGAGGGTATGGCGCGGTATTGTATGAAAGACCCGAAAGGACTCAAACGATACGTCGCGTCAAAGAACTTGAAAAAGCCGCAAATCACAGTATCGGACACAAAGTTTACGCGGCGCAAGGTAAACCGCATTATGTACGACAAGGTCAACCCCTATTCCGTTTTTGAGGGACTTTACAAGGGCTATCAAATGACGGACATCACAAAGAAAACAAGCGAATACACGACGGGCGCGTATGTGTACGTCAAAATGAAACGCAAGGAGTGAAAAAATGAAATACATCGGCAGTAAGGCAAAAATCGCAAACGAAATCATCCCGATTTTGCAACGCTACATATCCGCGTACAACATCAAGCAGTACGTCGAGCCGTTTGCGGGCGGTTTTAACGTGATTGATAAAATACAATGCGAATACAGGCTCGGCAACGATATTGACCCGCTTGTATGCGAACTCGTCGAAACGTGCCGCGAAAACCCCGCACTTTTGGACGAATTGGAAACGCCGACCCGCGCCGAATATTACGACGTGCGGGACAACCCCGACAAATACGCCCGTTGGTATCGGGCGGCGGTGCTTTTATTCGGCTCTTACAATGCCCGCGTGTACGGCGGTTGCTATGGTGCGACGGCAGTCATAAAAGGCGGCAAAACGCGAAATTACTTTATCGAAGCACGCGAGAATTTTCGCCGTCAATTACCCGCCTTGCGCAATATCCTTGTCGGCAACGCCGATTATCGGGAATTGCGACTCCCCGAACGGGAGCGCGTGCTTGTTTATTGCGACCCGCCGTATTCGGACGGTATCGGTTACGGCGGCGGCAAATTCGATACGGCGGAGTTTTGGAATTGGTGCAGGAAGCAAACGGCGGCGGGTCATATCGTAATCGTAAGCGAATACACCGCGCCCGACGACTTCGTTTGTATTTGGCAACACGAAATAACGACGCACTTAAACAACCGCGACAAGCAAAAGCGCGTCGAAAAATTATTTATTCACGGAGGCGCAAAATGGCACAAATACACGACTTGAAAATTTTACCCGAATATTACGCCGCAGTTGACAAAGGTGTAAAAACTTACGAATTGCGGTTTGACGACCGAAATTACGCCGTCGGCGATATGTTGATATTGCGCGAATGGGAAAACGGGCAATATACGGGGCGGCGGCTTACGGCAACAATAACGCACATCTTGAAGGGCTTTATCGGCTTGACCGACGGTTGGGCGGTTTTAAGTATCAAGAAAATCGGAGGTAAAAAATGCTTAAAAAAATAATATCGGCAATTTACGTTGTTACGTTGCTTGTAATTGTGGTTTGCGTGCCGCTATCGGCAATATTCGTCGTTTGTAAACTTTGCGGCGCGACTCCCCTATCTTGGCTCGGCGCGTGCGTGCCGCTTTTAATCGCGCTTGCCGTTTTGCCGTGCTTTATTCTCTCAAAAATTTTGCTTGACATCGGCAACAAATAAAATACCGAAACAAGGAGGTCAATAATGCCGAAACAACCCCGAAACGACACCGAAAAGAAAACAGCCGCGACAAAGGGCAAAAAACAGCCCGTCAAGGCTCGAAAGAAAGCGGACGCAAAACCGCCCGCCGAAGCGGATAACGCCGCAGAAACGGGAAAACGCGGCGCAAAATCACAATACGCAAATAAGGTTTTACCTTATTTGGCGGATATAGAGCGTTATGCGCGATGTATGGTTACTGAAGGCGATATATGCAAATTTTACGGCGTGGGTAAAACGCAATGGGCGCAATACAAAAAAGATTATCCCGAACTAACCGAAACGCTTTTACGCGCGCGCGAAGCGGGAAAAGCCGACTTACTCGATAACGCATACCGCGTCGCGGTCGGTTATTACTACGAGGAAACCCACACGACAACGGTCATTATCGACGGCAAACCGCACACCAAAACATACGTCGACCGCAAGTACGCAAAGCCCGACGCGGGTATGATACAATTCTTGCTAATCAACCGTTTTTCGGGCGAATTTGCACGCGACCCGCAAGCAATCGAATTACGCAAAAAGGCGTTGGAACTTGCAAAAGAGGGCAAATTGCCCGACGGTTGGGAGGGTATTTGATTATGCCGCTTGACCCGATACACGCCTTTTATTGCCGCAAAGAGTATTTAACGCTTGCGCAGTATTGCAAGATAAAAAGCGGCGGAATTTGCGCCCGTTGCGGCGGCGTATTCGATATTGACGAATTGCGACCGCACCATATAACCGAACTTACGCTCGACAACATCGACGACGTAAATATCACGCTAAACCCCGCAAACATCGAAGTATTGTGCCACGATTGCCACAACGCGGCGCACGCGCGTTTTGGTAATGTTGTCGGTCAAAAGCACGTTTACGTCGTTTACGGCGCACCGTGCGCGGGCAAATCAACGTATGTACAAAGCGTTGCCACACGCAACGATATTGTTGTCGACCTTGACCGAATACACGGCGCAATATGCGTATGCGGGCAATATGATAAACCCGACGCAACAAAGCGCGTCGCGTTCGCCTTGCGTGATTATTTACTTGACGAAATACGCACGGCAACGCCGCGCCGCCGTTGGCAAGACGCGTACATAATCGGCACATATCCCGACCGCATAGACCGCGACAGTCTTGCGCGGGAATATCCGCCCGACGTGATAAACTTTGTACACATCGACACATCGAAGGCGGAATGTATCAAGCGGGCGCACGAAACAATCAAGCAAGCGGCAACGCGCGACGCGGTTGTCGGTTGGATAGAAAAATATTTTGCACGTTATACGGAATAATACCCCCCCTATCCTTGCAAAATTTTTGAAACCCGAAAAGACTCCAGGCCGCAGGTAAAAAAAATTCACACCGAAGTTTTGACTTTTCGGGCGAAAAGTTTTCAAATTCCAAAAAGGAGGCGGAAATGAAAAAAAGCAAAGACAAAAAAACGCTTGCCGACGGCGAATACAAGCGGCTCGTCGATTTATACAAGGCGGCGGGCGTGGACGAAATCAAGTTACAAATTTACGACGAACTTATCCGCAAGGTCGCGGAGGTTTTTGCGTGTTTGGAAGCAATCAAAGAATTGCCGTCGATAATTTACGACCCGAAAAACCCGTCTATACAGCGGGAAACGGCGGCGGGTCGGGCGCGGGTCAAGTATATGGCGCAATACACTTCGGCAATGCAAAAACTTAACAAGGAATTGCTCGGCGGCTTAAACGGCGACGACGGCGACGATTTATCGGCTTATGACGACGACAACGATTAACGGCACGGAAGCGGCTACGCCCGCCCCCGCAGATTGGACGCTTGCAAACCCCGAAATTGACCCGCTTACAGGTTGGCAAGCATTAAGCGATACCGTCGACGGCGAGCATAGTTTTTTGATTGAATATTACAAGCGTTGCCGTTCGGGGGAAATCGTCGTCGGGCGCGAACTGAAAACCACGCTCGAAATGTTGATACAAGATATTTTCGCGGGCGGCGGCAAATACCGTTTTACACTTAAAGCGGCGCACAAACGAATTGCATTTATCGAAAACGAAATGAAACTTTTTCAAGCCCCCTTCGCGGGTAAACCGTTCAAAATGCAATTATTCCAAAAGGCATTTACGGAGGCGATATTCGGGTTTTACGTTTACGATACCGAGTTGTCATACGGCGCGGGTTGGGCGCGGCGTTTTCAAGAGGTTTTATTCCTTGTCGCCCGCAAAAACGGAAAAACCCCGCTCGTCGCCGCCCTTATCTTTGCCGAATGGTTTTGCGGCGGTATGGGGCAATCGGTAATGTGCGCGTCAAACGATTATGCGCAAGCCGCGCTCGTATTTAACGCCGTCAACGCTTTTCGGGAAGAGTCGCGGGCAATATCGCGCGTTACCCGCAAAAACAACAAAGGTATATTTTTCGGCAACCCGAAGCAACGCCGCAAAACGGGCAAATTCTCGAAGCAAAACAAGGGGTCAATCGAAATAATGTCGGCGAAGCAGGGCGCAAAGGAAGGTCGAAATCTTACACTTGCGGTCGTTGACGAAATTCACGAAATGAAGGACAATTCAACAATATTGCCCCTTAAAACATCGGTATCAACGCAGGACGAGCCGCTTTATTTTGAAATCACGACCGAAGGCATTGTGCGCGACGGCTATCTTGACGAGCGGCTATCCGACGCGCGGGAAGCACTTAAAGGCGAGGCGAAAACCGACCCGTCGCGTTGGTTGATATGGCTATATACGCAAGACAGCGAGGCGGAAATTTGGAACGACGAGCGCAGTTGGACGAAGTCAAATCCTATGTTAGGCATATCGAAAAAGCGGTCGTATTTACGGGAAAAAGTCGACACCGCCCGCCACAGCGGAAGCGACCGAGCGTTTATTCTTGCAAAGGAATTTAACGTCAAGCAATTAGCGAGTAACGCGTGGTTAGAGGAAAAATACATTGATTGTCCCGCCACGTTCGATATTGCCGACTTTGCGCATTGTTGGTGTGTTGTCGGGGTCGACCTTGCCGAAACAAACGACCTTTGCGCTTGCACGTTTTTATTTATGCGCCCGAACGACCCCGTCAAATACTTGCATACGATGTACTTTGTTACGGCGGTTAAAGCGGGCGACGGGCAATCGACCGACTCCCCCACTAACCCCGAAAAAAAGAATTACATCGAATGGGCGGACGCGGGGTTGGTGCGCATTGTGCAAGACAACGTAATCGACGATACGGTTGTATCAAATTACATTTGGGATATATTCAAGCAATACAATATACGCCCGCTTACGGTCGGTTACGACGAATGGCACGCAAAGGACTTCGCGAAAGAAATCGCGCAAAAATTCGGTAAAGAAGTGCCGCGCAAAATACGAATGACGACCGACGCGCTTAACGTGCCGACCCGCAACATCGAAACCGATTTACGGGCGCGGCTTATCAATTACAACAACAACGATATTTGCCGTTGGAACTTCCGCAACACAGCCGTCCGCGTTGATAAAAACGGGTTTGTAATGCCTTGTAAAATAAACGGCTACATCGGCAACAAGATTGACGGCACGATGTCAAAAGTAATCGCATACGCCGCGTTGCGGGAAGTCAAGTCGGCATTTATGGCGAAAATCGGAGGCTAAATATGGACGACAAAAAAACACCGCAAAATCAAAACGAAAGGTACACGCGGAGCGTGCGTTGCCCCGTACATCGCGCCGTAATCGGCAAATACGATATGCGCGACGGGTTGATTAACGCGGTTTTTCTTTGCCCGAAATGCCGCCGCGAATATACATACACGATACCGCCGCGCAAGCCGTGAAAAAACTTCTTAAAAAATCTTAACGAAAAACCGTTGACTTCGCCCCGCCCGCCGAGTTATAATGCGGTCAAACTGAATACACGCACCACCACCGCCGACGCGGTGAGTGCGCCGCAATCGCCTTGTATTGCCGCCCGCTCGGGCGAGTGCGCCGTTGGTGTCTGATTATTGCATTATCCACCGCCGACGCGGTGAGTGCGCCGCGATTATCCTTTAATCGCCACATTAAAAAAACGTGTGTGCGCCGATATTCACGAGTATTTTTGCTCGTCTATATCGGCGCACTTTTTTGTTATTTTTCGCAAGGAGGCAAGCCGATTGTCAACGCTTAAAAACGCTATACACAATTTGCTCGGTTGGGATAGACCGACCGCATACAACCGCGTTGTGAACGCAAACACGGTTTTATTTTCGTCGTTCGGCAAAGACGTTACCGCGTCGGACATCGTAAAAACGGCGATACATCGCGTTTGCGAGGAAGTATCAAAATGCAGTATCAAGTCGGTTACGGAAACGCAAAACCCGCACCGCGTAACGGTTGCGGACGACGACATCAATAGCGTTTTACTCGGTCGCGTCAACCCGATGTGCGGGCTTAAAGATTTTTTATATAAAATCGCGTACATAACGCTCGTCAATCGAAATTGTTTTATTTATTGGGCGTATGACGAAGTGCCGATAAAGGTTGACGGCAAAGACTATGTCAAGCGCGTTACGCGCGGTTTTTATCCGTTGGAAAAAGCCCGCGTAAAACTCTACTATGCGGGCGACGAAATGCGGGCGGAATTGCAAAGCACGACGGGCGGCGGCGTAACGCTTGACTTGCCGTATAGCGATTTAATTCACTTGCGGCTCGGTTACGGCGCAAACCCATATTTAGGCGGCGACGCAGACGGTCGCGCCGATTGGCGGGCAATTCTCAAAAACTTACAAACATTGCACGTCATACAAGAAGCGATACCGAAGTCGCTCGAAGCGTCCTTATCGTTGCACGGCGTTTTGACAATGAATACCGTTGCGGAAGCGGACAAACGAGAAATATCCCGCAAAGAATTTGAAAACCATTTATTTAACAGCGAACTCGGCATTGTTGCGACCGACTACGAGTCGCAATTTACGCCGATACAAATTGCGGCGCAGGATATACCGCAAACCGTTTTAACCTTTTTGCGCGACGAAATTTTGTCGGTATTCGGCGTTAGTGTGCCGATATATCTCGGTAAATACACCGACGACGACTTTACGGCGTTTTATCAAACGGCGGTCGAGCCGTTGCTTATGACGATTGTCAACGCTATGAAAATAACGCTCTTTACGTCGAAGCAACTCGCATACGGGCGCACGATAAAGTTTTACGATAAAATTGTGCAATCGCTATCGTTCGCGCGTCGGTTGGAAATCGCAAAAGCAACGCAAGAGGACGCGCTACTATCCCGCCCCGAACGGCGCGAATTGTTGGGCTATGACCCCGACGACGAGCCGACCCGCGTATCGTTGAACTACATCGACGTATCAATCGCAAATACCTATCAATTAACGGCGTTGTCGCAAGGCAAGAAGCCCGCCGCGCCGAAACAAAGCAAGGAGGACGACGAATAATGCCCGACGAAATCAAACCGTACACCGCGCCGCAGTACATCAAACGCGCCGCGCCCGACGGAAACCCCGCGCAAATCGACCCGTTAAAGGGCGTAATCGAAGGTTGCCCGATTGTATTCAATCAACGGACGGCAATCGGCGACTTGTTTTACGAGGAAATCGACCCGCACGCGCTCGACGACGCGGATATATCCGACATCAAGTTTATGGTAAACCACGACGACGGAATGATACCACTTGCACGCCACAGGCGCGGGAAGCGGTCGACTATGGACGTTGAAATCAAGCCCGACGGTTTACACATCAAAACAACGCTCGATATTGAAAACAACGCGACCGCCCGCGAACTTTGCTCGGCGGTTACACGCGGCGACATTGAAGATATGTCTTTTGCGTTCGGCGTTTTGGTATCGGGCTACGAATGGCGCGACCTCGATACGGATATGCCGACGCGCCGAATTACCAAAATATCAAAGGTTTTCGAGGTTAGTGCCGTAAACGACGGCGCATACCCGCAAACTTCGATATATGCCCGCTCCCCCGCCTCGTTGGATAACGACAAAATTGCGTTGGATAACGCAAAGGCGTCGGCGTTGGAAAATGAACAAAGGCGGCAAACCGCCGACTCGCAAGCGGCGTTACAACTTGCGAAAGAAAAATTTATTTTTGTGGAGGAACAAAAAACACTATGAACATCAAACAGTTGCTCGAAGAGCGTGCCGCCCTTTTGCAGGAAGCGGCAAAACCCGAAACCACCGCCGAGCGTCTTGCGGAAATTCGCGCAAGGGTTGAAGCAATCAACTACACCGTAACGGAATTGCGCAGGGACGAAGCGGACGCAAAAGCCGAAGAGGAAAAACGCGCGGCACGCCCCGCAAATGGCGGCGCACCCGCCCCCGCTCCCGTCGTTGTACACGACGACGCACAGGTCGACGCGCAGAAGCGCACCGCCGCAAATGCGGAAGTAATCGAAACGCGCGGAAATGCGCTTAAAAACGGCGAAAAGGTGTATATCGAACATCGCGCCGTCGCGTCCACGTCTACGGCTCTCGGCACGGTTGCAAGCGGCGACATCACGCCCGCGTTTGAACAGGTCGGAACGCTTGACACGCTTGTCAACGAAGTACACCTCGAAGGCACGGGCGCGGAAAGTTACAAGAAGCCTTTTGCAAAGACTATCAGCGAGGGCGGCATTACCGCCGAAGGCGCGGACGCAACCACCGCAGAGCCGACGTTCGACTATGCGTCGATTAACAAGGTCAAAATCACGGCTTACGCCGAAGTCAACGAGGAAGTCGAAAAGTTGCCCGCCGCGCGGTACGACGCGGAAGTTAGCAACGCCGTCGTCGGTGCGTTGCGTAAAAAGATTATCGGACAGATAATCGGCGGAAGCGGCACGGACGAACTTGTCGGCATTGTAAACGCCCCCGCGAGCATTATCACGGCGGCACAGCGTAAAACCGTTGCCACCGTCGACGAAAACACGCTCGACAACATCATTTTCGATTATGGCGGCGACGAAGATGTCGAAGGCGACGCTTACCTTGTACTCAACAAATTGACGCTCAAAGAATTTGCGAAAGTCAAGGGAACGGACAAACGCCGCGCATACGACATCGTTGTACGCGGAAATTCGGGAACGATAAACGGCATACCGTTTGTTTGCACGTCGAAACTTGCCGCCTTCGGCGCGGTCAAGGCGGGCGACCCCTACTTGATTTACGGCAAATTGAAAGGCTACGAATTGGCGTACTTCGCCGACATCGAAGTCTTGAAATCGACCGAGTACAAATTCAAGCAGGGCGTTACCGTATTCAAAGCGTCGGTAATGTGCGGCGGCTCGCCCGCGATGTACAACGGCTTTATGACCGTGCAGAAAGCGGCGAAGGCTTGATAATTCGGTTTTTGGTTGCGGGTCGGCGCAAGAGCCGATACGAAACGGTATTACGTTAGGAGGTCGAAATGCAAGAAGTCGACGAAATCTTATACAAATTGGGCTACTATGACGCAGACCCGCAATTAAAACAAACCGTACAAGGCTACATAAAGACGGCGGAGGAATTTATGCTCGACAGCGGCGTGCCGCAAGAGCGTTTATCGACGCAACGTGCGCGTGCGGTCAAAGCACTTTTCGCCGACGCGTTCGATAAAGGAACGCCCGACGACGTAATCAAGAAGGACGGTATGGTTGTCGCGCTTATTGTGCAGTTGCGGAGGTAATATGGCAAAGCAAACGGTCAAGGAACGGCGCACGCTTGTCAAATTCGCCGTACAACGCACGACGCATATTGCAGGAAGCGGCGCGGCGACAACGTGGGAAACAATCGCGGTCAAAATAGGCGAAGCCGACGACGGCTCGCCTATAATGACCGATTGCTTTTATTGCGAATGGTTGAACGCATACGGGCAAGCGGCGACGCAACAGCAAGCCGACGGCGTTATACGCCCCGCCCGCTTGCGCTTGCCGTTCGTAAAAGCACTTTACGACGCGCTCATCACAAAGGACGTGCGAATTTATTTACACGGCAAACGCGACGACGCGCATACGTTTTGTCTTGCAGGGGCGGCGGATAACTACCTCGAACAATGCAAAATGATTGAACTACAAGTCAAAAAGTACGAGGGCAAATAATGAACGTAACGGCGATAATGCAACAAATACTCGACGAAACCCTTTTACCGTTCGGCGTTTTATCAAACCACTTGCGGCGGGTTGAAGCGGATAATATCGCAAATTCGCAAGTCGAGGTAAACGGCGACGAGTACGTCGTTTATAAAATCGTATCAAATCGCCCGAAAACATACGGCGACGGCAAAGCAAAGACGCGCCGCGTGTACATCGACGTGAATTACTATTACTTGTACGAAAAGACCGACCCCCGCTATTCGGGCATTGACGAACGCTTAAAGGCTATCAAACGCGCCGTATTGCAAGACCCGCATTTTGCTATTGCAAACGACGAAAGCGATATACCCGACAGCAATAACCCGTATCGCGGCGTAAACATCGAATTTGTGTACATCGGGGCGGTTGATTATGGCTAATAAAGGCATATCGACGGGGCATATTCCGCTCGGCGAATTGCCCGACGTGTTGACGGAAATTTTAACCGATTTTCAACACACAAATTTTGAAGCAAGGCAACAGGCGGTACAGCGCGGCGCGGAGGTTTTCAAAAGCGCGGTCGAAGCCGTAACGCCCCGCGACACGGGCGAAATGGCGCAGTCTTGGCAAATCAAGACAAAGTACAAAGACCGCCGCTACGTCGGCAATACGCGCGTTGCAAGCGGCGACGTGCGCCGTAAAACGAAAGACGGCTCGAAAGGCGAAGCGCGAAGCGGCGTACCGTTGTCGAACGTGCTTGAATACAGCGACAACCCGCACAACGGTTTTATACGCCGATGTTTTGACGAAACCGAGCCGCAAATCTTTGAAGCAATCAAAAACACCATTAAAAACGGAGGTAAATAACAATGGCAAACACAAACGCGGCGGATACACCCGCGCAAAATCTTATTCGTTTTAATATCCGCAACGCGAAGTACGCCTTCCCCACGCCCGACGGCGGTTGGGGCGACTTTGTGTCTATGGGTACGTCAACGAAAATGGCACTTGAAACCGACTCGTCCGAAAAGGAAGTTTACGGCGACGGCGAGTGCATTATCCACTACGTCAACGAAAAAGGCAAGACGGGAACGCTCACGCAAAACAACATTTGCAACGCTTACGAAATCGCGTGCGGGCGTAAAATCTTGCTTGAAAACGGGCTTGCCGACATCAAGCCGACCAAAAACACGCCGCACGTCGTTTATTTTGAAATATGCGAAATGGACGGCGACAACAAAATATCGGTCGCAAAATGTATGTTGTACGGCGTAACGTCCACGCGCCCGTCGGAAAGTTACGACCAAAACAACGGCGAAATCAACGAGTCCTCGTTCGATACCCCGCTCAAAATCAAGGGTATCAAGGCACTTGCGGCGGACGGCAAGGTTTACGTCGACGAAAAAGGCAACAACCGCCTCGTATGGCAGTTGACGAAAACGCCCGATATGGAAGGTTACGCGGACTTCGGCAGTACGGTCATTGTGCCGAAAATGAAAGCGGCATAATCGGAGGCGGCAATATGATAAATACCACTTTACCCGTGTTTGAAACCACGCTCGACGAAACGAAGGGCGAACTTATCCATAAAACGCGCGACATCAAGGTGCAAATCGACGTATCGCTTTTTGCCGAGAAGCGTTGGGAAGAGAACTTCCCCGCGAACGCGAAAAACGAAACGCTTTTTGCATACGTTGAGCGTATCGGCGACAAGGGCGCGAAAAACCCCGCTTACCTTATGTCGAACTTAAAGGCGGTTTATTGCTTTATCGTAAGCGACGAAATCGCCGACTTCGGCGCGTTTTTGCGCCTTTTCGATATATCGGGCGGCGAGTGCTTGACGCGGCTTTTAGACAAGATAAAGTTTGTTTTTGAAATCGCGTTAAAGGCGGCGGCAAGCGCAAAAAACTCATAGAGCACGGTCAAGAATATACGCGGCTATCGGGAATATACGCGAAATTAAACCCGCGCCCCGAAGCCGCAAAACCCTTGACCGTGCCGCGATACATAACCATTGCGCAAAAGTGCGTCGAGCATAGAATACCCGACGCAATTATCACAAATTCACATTTTAACGACCTTTACGTTTTGATTATGTCGATTGATATTGCGAACTTAAAACACGCGATAGAACAAACGCAGAAATCGAAAAGTAAAAACGGCAACCGCGTTGTGCGCGATGTATCGGCGGCGGAAGCGGTCAAATTCTTAAAAGGAGGCTAACACTATGGCGGACAATATTCGCGGCTTAACGGTTGAAATCGGCGCGGACGCGTCGACGTTTAACAAAGAATTGAAAAACGCGCGGAACGAAGCGAAAGCGACGCAAACCGAATTAAACGCCTTGCAAAAAAGCCTCGAATTAAAGTTTGACGCGGATAAATTCGCGCGGGCGCAAAAGGTCGCTCAACAGGCAATCGACCAAACGGCGGCGACGGCGGACTTGTTGCGCCGCCGTTTGGCGTACTTGGAAGAGTCGGGAAACGTCGACACCGACGCATACCGCAAATTGCAAGCCGAACTCGCAAAAACCGAATTGCAAGGACAGCAGTTGCAACAGCAACTCGAAAAAATAAACACTATCAAGTTTACACAACTCGGTAATCAAGTATCGAAAGTCGGCGACGCAATTACGGGCGTCGGGCAAGCGTTGACTCCCCTATCCACACTCGCGGCGGCGGGCGTTACCGCGCTCGGCGGCTTAAACGTCGCGGCGGCAAGCGCGGGCGCGGCGGTCGACGACCTTGCGTTACGGCTCGGAATATCCGCCGAAAAAGTACAAGAATATCAATACATAACGGCGCAATGCGGGGTCGAGTGGAGCGTCTTTGAAAAAGCAATGATAAAAGCCCGCGCCGCAATGCTTGACTTGTCGACGGGTACAATGAACACCGCGTCGCAAGCGTTACAATCGCTCGGCTTAAACATCGCCGAATTTGAAAGCAAAGAGGCGATGTTTGACGGCATTATCGACGCTTTATCGAATATGCAGGACAAAACCTTGCAAGCGGCATACGCAAACGAGATTTTTGGCGACAAGGTCGCAAATCAAATGTTGCCGTATCTTAACGCAGGGACGGACGCAATCGCGCAGTTTAGGGGCGAATTTGAACAAATCGGCTATTTATCGAACGAACAGGTCGCCGCGCTTGCAACGCTTGACGACACGTTTTTTTTGCTGAAGGAGTCGATTAAAAACGTCGGCTTGCAAATCGGGACAGCCCTTGCGCCGCTTATGCAACGGCTCGCCGAAAACATACAAACAAACTTGATACCAAAATTACAACGGCTCGCGGAGTGGTTTAACGGCTTATCGGTCGCGCAACAATCTTTTGCGTTAAAGGCAATGCTCGTCGTTGCCGCCCTTGCGCCGCTGACGCTCGGTATCGGTAAACTTATCGGCGCGGTCGGCAACATCATAAAAATATTGCCCGCGCTACAAGCGCAATTAACCGCGCTTGCGGCTAACCCGATAATTTTGATTATTGCGGCAATCGTCGCAATACTTGTCATTTTGTACAACCATTGCGAAGCCTTCCGCGAAGCGATAAACAACCTTGTATCGGTTATCGGTCAAGCATTGAAACCCGCGCTCGACGCGGTAATGCAAGTGCTTGACCTTGCAATGCAAATCATACAGCCGATTATAGACCTTGTCGGCGGTATCTTGGCGGTCGTCGTCAATCTTGTATCGGAGGCGTTGCAACCGTTCGTCGAAATCATACAAATGATTTTCGGCTTGTTACAACCGCTTTTCGATATGCTCTCTATGGCGGTCGATATGTTTTTAATGCCGATACAAATTGCTATATCGACGTTATTTAGCGTATTACAACCGCTTTTAAGCGTCGCGCTTATCCCGATTAAACTTTGTTTACAGGCGTTGCAAGTGCCGTTAAAAGTGCTTGGCACGTTGCTCGGTTGGCTTACGCCGCTTTTTTCGCTTTTCGGCAAAGTCGTTACGACGATATTTAACGGCGTTGTAAAAGTAATCAACTTTGTACTCGGTTTTATCGAGGACGCAATCAATTTTGTAATCGGCATTATAAACGGGCTTATCGACGGCGTAAACGGTGCGCTCGGTTGGCTTGGCGTTCACATCGACCGCATTGCCGAAGTAAAGTTACGCATTGATACAAGCGACATCGAGGATATGGACGACGTAAACGCTATTATCGACAGCACACCGCCCGACACGTCGAACGTGGGCGGCGGCGGTACAGTTTACGACGGCGGAAGCGGCGGCACATACGGCGATACTTACAACTACGACAACTCCACCACGAACAAAACGCAGAATATACAAGTCGTTATACAAAACTATGCCGCCGAAGTTGACACCGACGCGCTTGTACGCGACATCAACATTAAACTTGCGGAGGCGATGTAATGCGTAAATTTATTTTGCACACCTACGACAAATCGAAATCGTTTGACTTGAATACCGAAACCGCGCTTGCCGCCGAGCCGCAAGGACTCGGCAACAAATTCTCGCTATCGTACAAAGAAAGCGAAAAAGGCAAGCATTTAACGAACGTAAAACCCGACTTTGAACAAATACAACTAACCGTATATTTTAACGCCGACGGCTCGAACGGTTACGGCAATTATAAAAGTTTGTTGTTATTCTTTGCGGAGTGCGGTACATCGCCGTTTTTGTTTGAATACAACGACGGAATTACCGACAAATTTTGCGAAGTGGTATTGAACACGATACCGAAGTCGGAAATCGACGCGGAGGGCATTTTCGCCGAAACGCTTGTATTTGACCGTCAAACGTATTGGTACGAACGCGTCGAACAATCTTTTGCGTTGAAGCGCACGGACGCGGCAAATACCGCCTTCCCCTTGCACTTCCCTTTTGGTTTTGCGGGTATGGTTTTCAAAAACAAATACAAGGTATCAAACCCGTTTTTTGTGGACGCGCCTATCGTCATAAAAATTACGGGCGACATCGCCGCAAATATCCGCCTTTACTTGGCGGATATGAACGACCGCGTCGTTGCCGAAATAGCGTTATCGACGAACAACACCGACGGCACGGAAATTTTGATTGACCCCACTACTAAAAAAATAACCGTTACCGACACCGACAGCGGCGCAACGTCGAACGGTTACGGGCTTACCGATAAAACAAAGCAATCGTTTTTATACTTGCCGCAGGGCGAGTATTACATCGGCTCGAATATGACGGCGGACGACGACGGCACAATCGAAATGTCGATAAAGCGTTATTTATTCGATTAAGGGGGCGGCGGCGTGTATATAGCAATTTACGACGAAAACAAACGGCATATAACGAACGTCGACAACGCAACGTATGACTTGACGACGCGCGTTTACGATAACGACTCTTTTACCGCCGAAGGTGTGAACGACGAGGACGTGAACGACGCAAAAATCGTTGTTTTGAACGACGACGCGGGCAATTATCAATACGCTTGTTTTGCCGACGAAGTTACCCCCGAAAACAACAAACGCAAGGTAAAAGGACTCGACTTCAAAACTTTGTGGGACACCGAAATATTGCTTGATTTTACCGCCGACGGCAGTTTTGACGCGCGGTTATCGAAAATCTTTGAAAAGGTAAAAGCGGCGGTATTTAACGGCGCGGACGCGGCAACGCGTTTGATACCCGTCGACGTGATTATTCCGACCGACAACACCGATACGACCGAAACATACGGCAGTTTGCAAGGGACGTATCAATTCGTAAACGCGTACAAGTTTTTGAAATGCTACTTGAAATATTACGAATACAATATCGAAAGTTTTTATAACGTGGCGGCGGGCAAAATCGTTTTTACGTTCGTTAAGTGTAACGACCGCGTAACAATCAATTTAAGCGACTTTATACACGAGTTGACAACTACATCGACCGCGACAAACAAAGCGGTTGCAACTATCAAATACAAGGTTGACACGCCCGAAACGGACGAGGACGGCAACATCGTTTACACCACCACGCAAAAGACCGACGAAAACGGCAACCCCGTATTTAACGACGACGGCTCGCCCGTATATATCCCGAAATATAAACCCCGCCCGTCCACCCTTGCGACCGTGTATTATTACCGAACGAAAAACAACGATATTGTACAGGCGGACGCAAGCGGCAACGTCGCGGGCAGATTATACCCCGTAAAGGCGAAATATTACGAGTCCGAGTATTTAGCCGACGCGCAGTTTAACGCCGTCAACGAACTTGCAAACGCCCGATACGTCGATAATATCATAATCGACAATAACGCCGTAATCGACCCGCTCGATTTTTCGGGTTATCGGCTATATACGAAGGTTGCGCTATACTACGACGGCAAACTTTACAAGACGCTCCCCATAAGCGAAAAAATAACAACGCTAAACGGAAGCGGCAAAAGCACCAAAATTAAACTCGGTTTTAAGAAAATACTTTTGACCGAAATAATCAAAGCATAGGAGGCAAGCAATGATAAAACCCGTTACTTTTCAAGGGCAAAGCAATTTTAACGCGAATTTGTACGCGCTCGAAGTAAAATCGCGCTTTATCGACCAAAACAACGCGCACGGCTATTATTTGAATTACGGCGACGAACTCGCCGCAAGCGTCGTCGGCGGCAATCAAATTCAAGTCGGGACGGGCGCGTTTGTGGTTTGTGCGCGTATGGCGGAAATTACCGCGCCCGAAATCTTGCGCCCGCAAATTTTCGACACGTTCAAGGGTTACGTCGTCGCCCGTATCGAAACGTACCACCCCGCCGACGAATTAAACGTAACACTCATTGCGAAAGTACAAACGTCTTGGGAAGCGTTAAACCGCGAACTCGAACAAAACGACGTTTACGCGGCGGAAGCGGATAACGTAAATACGGCATACGAACTCCCGATATATTCGTTTGAAATATCGGGGACGCAAATCGTCAATTTAACGCGATTGATAAAACCCGTTTGCGATTATGCCACAATGAAGGCAATCGTCGACAATGCGCTTGCAACGGCGCAAAACGCCGTTACGACGGCAAATGCGGCGGTCGATACGTCGAACGACGCACGCACCAAAGCGGCGGCGGCAGTTACCACCGCGAACGGCGCAAACGCAAAGTCCGATAATGCCGTTACGACGGCAAACACGGCAAAGACGAACGCACAAACGGCACTCACGACCGCGAACGGACTCGACGCGCAAATCAAGGCGGCAAACGCAACGGCGGCGGGCGCGGTCGACACGGCGGGCGCGGCGGCAGACACCGCAACCGCCGCAAGCAACAAGGTTGACGAACTCGAAACGCAGATTACCGAAAAGCAAGGCACGAAGGTTACGCTTAACGGCGAGCCGCAAGCGACATACCCCGCCGACGACCTTGTACATAGCGACGACAAAATCGCAAACGCCGAACACGCGGACTCCGCGCAAATCGTTATTTATGCGGCACAGGCGGCGGAAGCGGAAAAAGCCGTCGGCTACACGCGCGGCGGCGAAATCGACAAAGTATTAAAAAGTATTTTTGCGCGGCTTACCGCGCTCGAAGGAGGCAATTAAAAATGTTAAACTTTGAAAAGGCAAAAATTTACGGCGTTGATAAAGTCGGCTCGTCTAACCCCGCCGCGCTTATCCGCACCGACGACGCGGTCGGGTTAAACGTAACGGTCGGCACGACCGATATTACGTCAGACTTCGACCGTTGCTATCCGTACTCGGATATGCAGGAAGTAACGGACGCGGCGGGCAACGTGTTTATCAAGATACCGAAATTTTACGCGAAAATCACGCCGAACGACGACGGCACGTTCAAACATCAAATATCGGGCGTGCGGTACGACGGTTTTTCAACCCTTTTCGTCGACGGCGAAGGCAACGAACTTGATTATATCCTTGTCGGCAAGTACGAAGCGAGCGGCAATTCGTCCCGCGCCTATTCAAAGTCGGGCGCGACCGTGCTTGTAAACATCACTTGCGACGCGCTCCGTACCGCTTGCAAAGCGAACGGCGACGGTTATCAACAGTACGATTTTTTGATTGACTTGATAATCAAAGAATTATGGCTCGTTGAAATGAAAACGACGAACTCGCAAAGCATTATGTACGGATATGCAAACGGCAATTCGGCGGCGGTTGCAACAGGCAGAACGGACGCGGTCAAAACGCCGTCGGGGTCGGAGGTTAGTAACACCGACGGAAAACACGCTTGCAAATATCGCGGTATCGAGAATTTATGGGGCAATACTTATACTTGGTGCGACGGTATATCGTTTGGCGGCGACAACAGTTACAAAGAAAAAATATTTGTTTGCACCGACCCGAAATCTTACGCGGCGGGCAAAATCACGTCGCCGTATGTTTATCACGGAAACCGCACGTCGGGCGGCTACATAAAAAAGGTCGCTCCGCTTAACCGAAACCCGCTTATACAGTACGCCGCCGAAACGAGCGGCGGAAGCGAAACAACATACTTTGCCGACTACGCGTACGCGCGCGGCTCCGTCTTGGCGGTTGGCGGTCTTTGGGGCTTCGGCACGAGCGCGGGTTTGTGGCTTTGGTACGGTGTTTGCACGCCGTCGCACGCGGACGCGTTCATCGGGGGTCGCCTTTGCAAAAAGCCTCTTTAAGGGGGTTGCAAGGGGGACTCCCCCCTTGCGATTAAAACAACAATTAAAGGGCAGTCGGCGCACTCTCCCCCGTGCGAACGCGAACGGCTCCGTCTTGGCGGTTGGCGGTAATTGGAACAACGGCACGAACGCGGGTTTGTGGAATTGGAACGGTAATTATTCGCCGTCGAACACGAACGCGAACATCGGGGGTCGCATTTAATCTTGATATATTCGCTTAAAGCGCGGACAGTCCTTGCCACTTGGCAAAAAACACTCCACAAAGAGGGCGGTTTAGTAAAGCATTGAAAGACCGCAAGGAGATTAAAGGAAATGAAGCGGGTCGGTCATTTATACGAAACTATGTGCGACATCGACTTTATTAAAAAGGCGATACGCAACGCGGCGAAAGGCAAGACCGACCGCGCATATATAAGTCGCATACTTGCCGATATTGACCGTTATGCGCAAGAGTTAAAGCAAATGCTCGAAGCGGGCGACGTGGTTTTATCGCCGTCGCAAACGTGCGTAATATACGACAATTCTTGCCGCAAGCAACGCACTATTACGATACCGAAATTTTACCCCGACCAAATTATACATTGGCTCGTTATAACGGCGTTGCAACCCGTAATAATGCGCGGTATGTATCGGTATTGTTGCGGGAGCATACCAAATCGCGGCGGCATTGACGCGAAGGCTTACGTCGAAACGGCAATACACGACGGCAAAATGCGGTATTGCGCAAAACTTGATATATCAAAGTTTTTCGACAGCGTGCGCCCGCCCGTCTTGCTTGATATGTGGAAGCGCAAAATTAAAGACGGGCGAATGTTGGAACTTATCGGCAAAATACTCGAAAACGGCGGCGACCACTTACCTATTGGCTATTATACGTCGCAATGGTTTTCAAATTTTTACTTGGAGGGACTCGACCACTATGTAAAAGAACAATTACACATCAAATATTATGTGCGGTACGTCGACGATATGGTTTTAATCGACAGCAACAAAAGAAAGTTGCGCCGCGCGGTTGCGGCTATCAACGAATATTTGCACGGTATCGGCTTAAAGTTGAAGGATAATTGGCAGGTGTGGCGGCTTAACTCCCGCCCGATTGATTTTGTCGGGTATCGCTTTTATAAGCACAAAACCATTTTGCGCAAGCGCATATTTTTTCGATTATGCCGCAGGGTGCGCAAAGTCAAAAAGACGGGTTACATCACACCGCGACAGGCTATGAGCCTCTTATCCCTTATCGGTTGGCTATCGCACATAAACGCTTGCAGGTTTTACAAAAAGTATATTTACCCGTATGCGCCGAAAAACAAACTCAAACGCATTGTAAGTAATTACACAAAACAACAAAATAAAAAACGGAGGTAATATTCATTATGGCAAACAAACAGGAAGCAAAAAGCGGCTCGGCGGTTTTTAGTGTTGAAAAATGGCTCGAAACCGCAAACGCAGACAAGGCGGCGGGCATACTCACGCAACGCGAAATCGACGACGCGCGGGCAATATGGGTAAACGCTCTCGACGGCAAGACAAAGGACGAAATCGCCGCAAGCGGGCAAACGTCGTTGCGCGACGAGTGGTTTGTCGAGGTGTAACGTGAACATCGCGGCAACCATTTTAACGGCGTTTATAAGTACCACCGTCGGGGTCGTCGTAACGGCGGTTATCGCGCATTTTAAGTCGGGCAAACAGCGGCACAAAGCCCTCGAAAACGGCACGCAATGTCTTTTACGCGCCGAAATCATACGGCAAAATGAAAAGTGGGTCGAGCGCGGCTATTGCCCCGTTTACGCGAAGGACGCGGTGCGGCGCGAATATGAAGCATACCACGCGCTCAGCGGCAACGGCGTTATAACGGAACTTTACAACGACATTATGGCGTTGCCCGAAACACCACCGAAGCAAGCAAAGCAAAATAAAAAATCGGAGGACGATTAACTATGAATTGGCAACAAATTTTAATCAACATCGCAATTACGGTCGCCGCCGCGTTGCTTACCGCGCTCGGCTCTTGGGTATTGGTTAAGGTCAAAACGCTTGTATCGACCAAAATCAAAAATCAAAAGGCGCAAGCTCTTTTATCGGGCATTGTGGACGTTATCGCGTCGGTCGTCAAGGCGACGTATCAAACCTATGTACAAGCAATCAAAGGTACGGAAGCGTGGACGCAGGAAGCGCAAAAACACGCCTTGCAACAGGCGGCGGAAGCGGCGCAAGCGCAGTTATCGACCGAAGCAAAAGACTACATACAAGCGAACTTCGGCGACGTGGGCGCGTGGGTACAAAACCAAATCGAAGCGACGCTCTACGACTTGAAAAACAAGAAGGTGTAATTATGGACGTTGTAATTGTATGCGGTGCGCCCGCAAGCGGCAAAACACGTTACGTCAAAGAAAATATGCAACTCGGCGACTTCGTTGTTGACCTTGACGCGATACGGGCGGCGGTAAGTTTTTACGACGGCAAAATGCCGTTAAACAATTTGACCGCTACAATATTCGATATACGCGATTATATTTATGCCTTGATAGAACAAAGCGCAATCGACGCGCCCCGTTGTTGGGTTATCGCGGGTTTACCGAAAAAGGCAGACCGCGACCGACTTGCCGCCCGCCTAAAAGCAAAGGTCGTATTTTTGAATACTACGGAGGACGAGTGCGTGCGGCGGGCAATCGCGGACGATACGCGCACCGACAAAAATTTTCAAATCAAAATAATTACGGAGTATTTTACGACGTATTACAAAGACGCAAAAATCACGCCGCGCGAAAGCCGCGACAAAACGATTGCACGCTATACGGCGGCACTATACAAAACGATTAACGACTAAAAAAGCGGGACGCATATTTGCGCCCCGCTTTTACTATGCTTGCGATAAAATCATTATATCGACTCCGTAATTCTTACCACCGCCCCCGCCGTATATAGACGTTATAACGCCGTTGAATTTGCAACCCGCTTTATATTTTTTTAACAGTTTTTCGCCGTTGTCGCTCGGTATCACACCACAAGAAGCGTCAAGCGCGACATTAAACACTTCGACGGTATTCGGGTATTCGTCGTTCGGGTTATGCTTTATCAATACGCTATCCCCTACGACCGACGCGGCGAGCGTATCTTGCCGCCCGTTAAACGTAACACCGTTTAATTTTGTTATAAGCGGCAATTTGCTATCTTTTATGAACGGCAAGTCAATGTTTACCGATATATCGTATTTGCCGTCGTTATTTTCGATTGACGCAATCGAACAAGGATAGTCGCGCCCGCCGTAAATTGCCCGCAAATATTTACCGTATGGGAATAAACCTATTTTTACGTCGCCGATATAACAATTTGCGTCGATTATAGGATAGCCGCCGCTTGACCGCATAACCGCGTCGCCCTCATACTTTATAACAACCGCGTCGCCGACCTTTACATCAATACCCGCGACACGGCGGTCAAATGGCGTAATTCTAACCGTTGTCGGGTATGTATTAAGCGGCGCGGGCTTGCGCTTTTCGGGGGCGCGTATCGCCGCGTCGGACATTATAACAACTGAAGGTTGCCGTACATCGGCGGCGGGCGGCGTATCTTTTTGCCGTTCGGACGCGGCGGCGGGTTGCGCGTCCCGCTCCGCTTGCTTTTCACGCTTGCGGGCAAGCGCGGCAAACACCGTAAACACCACGCCGACGGCAAGCAAAAGCAAAAATACAATCGCTTGCCACGTTTGCAAATTCTCGGCGTTTTCGCCGATGTCGCCGCCGATAATGCCGCAGAATATGAACACGGGCAACCACGCAACGACGGCAATTATAACCCGTACCGACCGTTTAAGTTTGTAAAACCACATCATAATTAAAAGCCTCCTTCGCTTTTTATTTGTTTTTCAATTTGATATGCAAAGTTTAATAATTCGGTTTTGCGCCGCATATCGAACGCCCCCGCCGCTTTTAGCAATTCGCGCTCGTATTCCGTAAGCACCGCCCCCGCCGCGTCGCCCGCTATGGCGGTATTATTCGAGTTATTGTTGCCGATTATTTGTTGAACGGGTGCGCCGCGCGGCTCGCGCCCCGTAATAAGATAGTCAAGCGACACGCCGAAATATTCGGCAAGCGTTACGCAATGCTCGACCGTCGGCGTGTACTTGCCTTTTTTCCACTCCGACACGGTCGTCGGGCGCACGTTTAGCAATCGGGCAATATCCGTTTGCGTCTTGCCTTTTTTGTTTAATAGGTCGAATATTCGGTCGGTTAGCGTCATAGAAAAAAGACTCCTTGCGCGTTTTATTTTTTCTTACAACGCAACAAGAAGCCTTGACAATCTCGGTCAACCGATATATAATATATGCAAGGTTGTCGCAAAACCGATAAAAAGGTTTTTGCGATATTCCGTTAGCCGTGCCGTGTTTGGCGGCTCTTGCGCGTGTATAAAGTTTGTCGCAAAATTATTATACAACTTCCGCAGGGGTTTGTCAATGCGACACGGCTATAAAATTATGTGTTGACCGTTATCGGCGCACCGAAAAACGCCCCCACATCGGGAGCGTTTTTTGTTTGAAAAAAGTTAAAAATTTTTTGAAAAAGTGCATTAAAAGTGTTGACATATCACGTTGAACGTGATATAATATAATCAAGAAAAGCAAAGGAGGTGAGAAACGTGGACGCAATAAAAAAAGCCTTGCAAGACTTGGCAAATGCGATTGATAACCAAACAGCGGTCGAAAGCGTAAAGGTTACAATCACGTTGAAGAAGCCGAAGCCCGACAAGGCAACCACCACCGCCGACAAGTAGTCGGCATAGGCAGAGCGGGCGGGAAACCGCCCCTCGTAAGTCCTATTATAGAACATCGGCGCAGGGTTTGTCAACCCGTATAATGGACTATGGAGGTAAAAATGCACAAAAAAGTTAAAAACGGTATCGAGAAACATTATTGCGACGCTTGCGGTGAGTTGCTTTACGACCTCGTACCAAAGCACAAAATAACCGCAACAATTTTCGGTATTGCAATACCCGAATACGGAATTAAAGAGTATTGCAAATGCGAGCGTATTGACAAAAACGAATATTGCGAAAAATGTTACAAGGAGGTTTACAATGAAAATCGAAAAAAACGGCAAAATTTACACGGTTTGCGAAAATAAAGCGTCTTGGACGGTATCGCTTGCCGCCGACCGCGTTACCATATCGGCGAATGTATCAAAAGTCGATTGCCCCACTTTTGAAAGTTTGAAGGCGTTTGTCGACGAAAACGATATTTTTTAAGGAGGTGCGGATATGGCACGAAGCGAAGCGCAAAAAGCCGCCGACGGACGTTACCGCGAAAAAACGCAAGGCAAATACAAGCACTTTGTCGTCAACTTAAAATGCGACGAGTGCGACCGTATCGAAGCCGCAATATCGGCGGCGGGTTTATCGAAAGCCGAATTTTTGCGGCGGGCGGTTGAACAATTAGAAAAAAAGCAATAAAACACGCAAGCGGGCGACACATCACGGTCGCCCGCTTTTACTTCACGGAGGAATTATGAAAGGTATCAAGTTCACGGCACGCGAAAAACAAAAAGCCCTCGAATTATGGGGCAAATGCGGCGACTACTTTTACGCCGCGAAAAAATCAAAATGCACGGTGCAAAGCCTTTACCGTTGGCGGCGGCAATACGACGGCACGCTTGTAAGCCTTGAAAACAAGTCGAGCCGCCCGCATACCCCGCACCCGAACGCACACACGGACGCGGAAGCGGCGCACATCGCCGCCGTTTTCGCTGAACGCCCCGACATAAGTTACGCGGAAGCGTTGGGCGTACTGCGCACGCAATACGGTTACTCGCGCACATACGGCGGTTTTTATCGGTATTTAATGAAGCACAAACTCCGCCCCGCCCGCGAATACGACGGCTATATCCCGCAACCGTATGACACGCCGCAAATGCTCGGCGTAAAAATGCAAATGGACGTAAAATACGTCCCGCGCGAATGTTACAAAGGCGTTGTACCGACCGACGAAAAACGGACGCGATTTTTTCAATATACAATGATTGACGAAGCGACGCGCGAGCGGTTTATTTACCCTTATACGGAGCAATCGGCAAGGGCGACGCGCGACTTTATAAAGCGTGCAATCGTCTTTTTTGGGTATATCCCCGATTGTATTCAAACGGACAACGGCGGCGAGTTTACAAACCCGCGCGGGGCGGGTTGCAAAAAGGTACATATCGCCGACGAAATAATGAACAAATTAAAAATCAAACATCAACTTATACGGGCATACACGCCCCGACATAACGGAAAAGTCGAACGGTCGCACCGCACCGACAGCGAAAATTTTTACCGTTTTTTGACGTTTACAACATACGAAGAATTGCGCGAAAAAATGCGCGATTGGTGCAATCGGTACAATAATTGCCCGCACTCCGCGCTCCGCGATAAAAACGGGCGGCGGGCTTGGCAGACTCCGCTCGAAAAACGTGCCGAATTGTTGGACGAATTGAAAAACGCGGCGGTGGACGTTTATCACGTTAGATTATTAAAACCGAAAGCGGCGTAAACGCTTAACAGACAGCAAAAAGCGGCAACATCGGGCGAACGCAACCGCGCCCGAACGGGCGGCGGTGCTTTTGTGCGCCCTTTTTTCGATATTCGGCGGAAAAATCGCCGCAAATGCGGCTCTCTCGCTCGCCGTTCGCTTGACTTTTTGCCCGTTTTTTGATATTTTTAAGAAAAACACTAAAAAACACTAAAAACCTATTAAAAAACGCTTGACAAAATAACATTTTTCAAAACTTTTTTATGGAAATTTTATGTAGATTTTATAAGTAAAACGTGAAAAGGCTTTTAAAACGCTAACCTTTTTTAAAAATATTTGATATAATGTAACGGTTTAAAATATTCGTATCGGATGCGGAGAGTTAAATATGTTTTACGTAAACGACGGGCTCGGCTTTGTTGCGGTGCTTGCCATAATCATTTTTTTCACCAAGTCGCTCGGGCTTATTTTCAGGCACTTCGGGTTGCCGCAGGTGTTGGGGTTTATAATTGCGGGCGTCTTGATTGGTCCGGCTATTTTCGGCGACTTTTGCGGCTTTGCGCTGATTGGTTTCGAGGGCAAGAGTTATTATTCGCTGTTTAAGCTTGCCGTAACGGAGGAAGGGCACAACGGCGGGCTGGAAATATTCTCCAAGATAGGCGTGCTGCTTTTAATGTTCTGCGCGGGGTTGGAAACCAACGTAAAGGACTTAAAGCGTACGGGCGTTGCCAGCGCGCTTGTGGCGTGCTCGGGCGTTGCGGTGCCTATGTTGCTGGGCTTTCTTATCTCTTTGCCTTTCGGCAACATCGGCTTGGGGCTTAACAACATTTACAGGTGCATATTTATAGGCACTATACTTACGGCTACGTCGGTTGCCATCACCGTTTCGGTTTTAAAGGAGCTGGGCAAAATAAATACCAAGCTCGGCACAACCATAGTATCCGCCGCGATAATAGACGACGTTATAGGCATAGTCTTGCTTTCCGTCGTTACGGGCTTTGCCAAGAGCGGCAACACCGAAGCGGCAAACGCTTTCGAGGCGTTTAAAACCACGCCGTACGGCACGGTCGTTATGATTGTGGCGTTCTTCGCCGTGGCAATCGCGCTGGGCTGGGTGGTTTCCAAAGCCTTTAAATGGCTGGATAAGCGCTGGCCGGGCAAGCACAGGCTTTCGGTCTACTCGCTCGTCGTGCTGTTCGGTTACAGCTGGCTTGCGGAAAAGATTTTCGGCGTCGCCGACATTACGGGCGCTTTTCTTGCGGGCGTTGTGTTGTCCACAGACCACAGGGCAAGCGTTTATATCGATAAGCAGGTGGAGGTAGACTCCTACACGCTTTTCGCCCCCGTGTTCTTCGCCAATATAGGCATCAGTTCTATTTCGTTTGCCGGTATGAAGCCGACTATACTGCTGTTTGCGGTTATCGCCGTGCTTGTCGGGCTTATAGGCAAGGTGCTCGGTTGCGGCGCGGTGTTCAAGGCGTTCCGCTACTCCTGGCGTGAGAGCGCAGTCGGCGGCGTAGGTATGATGGCGAGGGGGGAAGTGGCGCTGATTGTAACGCAGACGGTAACCGCGGCTTCGCTGGGCGCAAACGCGCTCGGCGGCGAGTTTATGATTATGACCGTCTTGCTCATCTTGGCTTCGTCCATACTCACGCCGATATTCTTGAAGTTGTTCTATAAGGGCGTTAAAGAGGAGTTGCCAAAGCTTCTTCCCGAAATAGACCCCGACGACTGATTTTTATTAAAGCGCAGAAAAATCCCCGCGGCGGCAACGTGCGTTGCCCGCCGCGGGGATATGTTTTGTAATCCTTTTTTTATTTGAGATAGAAATCGTTGCCTACCTTAATTACGTCCACTTTCTGAGCCATTTCGCCTATAAATATTTTCAGCGCGGGCTTTTCGTTGTTCTTCCCCTCGAACTCTACGTTTAAAGTCGCCTTTTCCACGGCGGCTATGTGCATTACGTCGCCGTTGTCGCCGTCCTCTATAAGGTTGCCCGCGGCTATCTGTTCGTAGTCGTCAAGCGTTATTATATAGTTTTCGTCAAGGTGTTCCTCCACGGAAATTTCGGGCGAGGGAGTCAAAAGCGCGGTGCCGCTGTATACGGTGTACTTCTTGTGATTTTTGTCAAAATCGCTTTTCAGCCGCATTTCGTAAGTGGCGTCGTCGAATTTCTTGCCTACCTTTTTAAAGAAGGAAGAAATTTTGCCTTCCTTTTTGTCTTCCGTCTGTTCCTGTCCGTTTATTTCTTCATCTGCCATAAATCAGTCCTTCCTTTCCGCAACCGCGGTTATATCTTCTTTGACGTGAACGTCAATCTGCTTATAGGGGATTTCTATGCCGTTTTCGTCCAACGCCTTTTTAATATCGTCCAAAAGCGCAAACTTAACCGTCCAATAGTCGGGGCGGTTGCACCATACCCTTACGGTGAAATCGAGCGAGCTTTCGTTAAGTTCGCTCATTTCCACAAAGGGGGCGGGGTCCTTAAAGACAAGCCCGTTTTGTTGGCACACATCTTTGATAAGCTTTTTTACAAGCGCTACGTCGGAGCCGTAGGCAACCTGAGTTACTATGTCCACGCGGCGCGTATCCTTTGCCGAGGAGTTGACTATAACGTTGTTTGCAAGCGAGCCGTTGGGTATAACCACCGCCTTGTTGTCGTTGGTTACTATGTGGGTGTAGAAAAGCTTTATGTCCTCAACCGTGCCCTCCTGACCGTTGGACGTTATATAGTCGCCTATCTTAAAGGGGCGCATTACTATTATAATCACGCCGCCCGCAAAGTTTGATAGGGTGCCCTGAACGGCGAGAGAGATACCTACGCCAATCGAAGCTATAACGGCGGATATCGAAGCCGTTTCTATGCCCACGTAGCCGATTAAGCACACAAGCACAAGCAGTTTCAAAATTATCCGCGCCGCTTGCGTGCATACGCGCGACAGCGTTTCGTCGGCTTTCTTTTTCTGCAAACGCTTGTAAATCTTTTTTGTAACGCCGTTTATAATGGCAAACGTTACAATCATTAAAATTATGGCAATCAGCAGCTTTATTCCCGTATGGGTAAACCAATCGACAACCGTCTTTAAAACGGCGGACCAATCTATACCCTTGGCGCTTGCGGTCGCGTTTTGCGCGCCGTCTACCGTTTCGGTAACCGTTTCGCCTTCAAGCAAGTTAAAATACATTATTTTCCTCCCGTAAAAATTTATACAAGCAATATTATAGACCCGCCGCGCGTCTTTTGCAAGAGGAAAATTGTCGTATGCGCAATTTATTGCGTGAAATAGTAAAAATCAAATAGCAAAATCAAGGCAAAATAAAAAGCTCCCGTCTGGGAGCCTGAATTTTGAATTTGTCGTCAGTGGGACATTACCCATTCTTTAACCTGCTCGCGCGAGATGGGGGTAATGTTTTCCGTAGGGTACTTGCTCTGCGAGCCGCCGTTGGTATAAATGAAGTATCTGCCGTCGCAGGTTATGTAAAGCGTTTCCTCGTATCCCGTTAAATCGCCCGGCGCGCCGTAAGTAAACTTTTTGTCAAGCGTTGCGCTCTGCGTGTCGTATGCGGTACCGTCGATAATTTTTTTCATAAGAAAGCCTCTGCAAAATATTTTAACACTTTCAAAAATTTTCGTCAAACGGCTTTGTTAAAAATTACCGCAATTTTAAAAATGTTAAACGCTGTCTATTTTATGAAATTTTATTTCTTTTTGCGCCCTGTCAAGTAAATTTGCTTGACAAACTTATCGCGCAAATGTATAATTGCGGAGTACTAACGGTTGCGGAGGCGGACTATGGACAAAATTATGTTTATGCGCCTATGGGATTTGTACGGCGGATTGCTTACCGAAAACCAACGCGAAATAACCGGTTTGTATTTCAATCTCGATTTAACCGTTTCGGAAATAGCCGAGCAAAAGGGAATTTCGAGGCAGGGCGTTTCGGAGTGTTTAAACCTCTGCAAAAGGCAGCTTAAAGAGTACGACGATAAATTGAAACACGACAGGCTTATAACCGAGGGCGAAATTTTTTTATCGTGCGTGCTGACCGACGTTATGTGCTGGTCGGAAGATTTTTTGAAATTGCACCCCGAATATGCCGCGGATATTGCAAATTTGCAGGCTATTTTAGATAAAGACTACTCGGAAAAGATTGCCGCCTGTTTAAAGAAAATGGGAAAGGAGTGAGGTGAAATATGGCGTTGTTTTCATCGTTATCCGAAAGACTTAATCACATATTTTCCAAGCTCACGAAGAGGGGAAGGCTTACCGAGCTCGAAATAAAGACGGCGATGCGCGAGGTGCGCGTTGCGCTGTTGGAAGCCGACGTAAACATAAAGGTGGCAAAACAGTTTTGCGCCGAGGTGTCGGAAAAAGCCGTAGGTCAAAAAATTTTAGAAAGTTTAAACCCCGCCCAGCAGGTTATAAAGATAGTAAACGAAGAGCTGATTGAGCTGATGGGTCCGTCCAACGCAAAGCTGACGGTCGCCCCCAACCCTCCAACGGTAATTATGATGTGCGGCTTACAGGGCGCGGGTAAAACCACGCTCTGCGGCAAACTTGCGTTGCTTTTGAAAAAGGGCGGCAAAAAGCCCCTGCTCGTCGGGTGCGACGTATACCGCCCCGCGGCGATAGAACAGCTTAAAGTAGTGGGCAAAAACGTCGGCGTAGAAGTGTTTGAAAAAGGGACGCAAAACCCCGTTAAGACGGCTCCGCAGGCAATAGAGTACGCCAAATCTATGGGGTACGATACGGTCATCATAGATACCGCCGGTCGCCTCGAAATAGACGAGGCGCTTATGCAGGAGCTGGAAAATATCAAAAAAGCCGTGCGCGTGGACGAAATTCTTTTGACGGTCGACTCTATGATGGGTCAGGTGGCGGTAAACGTGGCTAAAACGTTTAACGAAAGGCTGGAAGTTACGGGCATAGTTTTAACCAAGCTTGACGGCGATACCCGCGGCGGCGCGTGCCTCTCCATAAAGGCGGTTACGGGCAAGCCCATTAAGTTTATAGGCGTGGGCGAAAAGTCCACCGACTTGGAATATTTCTATCCCGACAGAATGGCTTCGCGCATTTTGGGTATGGGCGACGTTTTATCGCTTATAGAAAAGGCGCAGGAAGCCGTTTCCGCGGAAGAAGCCAAAAAGATGCAGAAAAAGATGCTGGAAAACTCCTTCACGCTGGAAGACTATCTTACGCAGTTTGAAAGTATGAAGAAGATGGGCGGCGCGCAGGCTTTGGTTTCTATGATGCCCGGTCTTAGCGGCAAAGTAAAGGACGGGGATATTGACGAGAGTAAGATAGAGCGGACAAAGGCGATAATACTTTCTATGACGCCCAAGGAGAGGACGGAGCCGTCCATAATAAATTCCTCGCGCAAAAAGCGCATAGCGGCGGGCAGCGGCACGTCGGTGCAGGAAATAAACCAGCTGTTAAAGCAGTTCGAACAGACCAAAATGCTTATGAAGCAGTTGCGGTCGGGCAAGAGAAGGTTGCCCTTTTAATTAAATTTAAATTTCTGTCGGTAGCTCAACGGACAGAGCGGGAAAAAACTTGGAATTCCGTCGCAAGCGAGAGGTTCCGGAGGCACCGAAAGGCAAGTTAGCCGACGTCGGGGAAGTTCCGACAGACTGAAACGTGTAGGGAAGCGGGTTGTCCTCAATCGCTATGCTAAGTAAAGACGAGCGCGGGTTCGAATCCCGTCCGGCAGACCAATAAAAAGTAAATAATTTTAAGCCGAAAGGCAAGAAGGAGAATATATACAATGGCAGTTAAGATGAGACTTACAAGAATGGGCGACAAAAAATCCCCCTTTTACAGAGTAGTCGTTATCGATTCGAGAAAGGCGCAGTCGGGAGAATATATCGATAAAATCGGTTACGTAGACCCCCTTAAAACCCCCGCGGAAATCAATATCGACGTTGAAAAAGCCAAGGATTGGCTGGCTAAGGGCGTTCAGCCTACCGAAACGGTTAAAAGCTATCTTGTAAAAGTCGGCGCTATGGAACAGCCCGCAAAGCACTCCGCGCCCAAGACGAACAACAAGAAAAAGAAGAAGTAATTTATGGATACCTTAGCTTTAATCAAATACATCGTTGAAAGATTTGCCGACAAGACCGACGAGATTGAATATCAGGTGGAGGAAAAGGAAACGGCGGTTGAAGTAACCGTGCTTTTGGCTCCTTCCGATATGGGAAAGGTAATCGGCAAACAGGGCAAAATCGCAAAGGCTATGAGGACTATCGTAAACGCCTATACCCCCCGCGAGAATAAAAAATATTTTATTGAAATCAAGGAAAAGGCGTAAACAAACCGCCTTTTCTTTTTACGGTTTTTAAACGGTGGACAATATGAAAGATTTTCTTACGATTGCTACGATAGTCAAGCCGCAGGGCATCCGCGGCGAAGTAAAAGTACTCGCTTTAACCGACAGTCCCGAGGACTTGCAGGCGTTCACCCGCGTATATGTGGGGGGCAAGCCCTGTAAAATACTGAAAGTGCGCGCCCAAAACGGCAACTGCGCGTTTTTAACTCTTTCGGGAATAGCCGACAGAAACGCGGCGGAACTCTTGCGCGGGCTGGAAATAACGGCGGACAGAAACGACGCGCCCGCGCTCCCGCAGGACACGTTTTACATCGCCGACGTTATAGGTTGCCGAGTATTGTCGGGCGATAGCGAAATAGGCGTTGTAGAAGAAATAACGCCCGCTAAAACGGACGTGTACGCCGTGGCGCTCAATAGCGGCAAAAGATTGGTTTTTCCCGCCGTGCAGGGGCTTATAGAGAGCGTGGATTTGGCGGAAAAAACCGTTAGGGTAAACGCCGAACGGCTTGGCGAAGTTGCGTTTGAAGAATGATATGCGCGGGGTAATTTGATTTTTTATGAAGATAACAGTGCTTACGCTCTTTCCCGAAATGTTCGCGCCGCTTAAAGAGAGCATTATTGGGCGCGCCGTGCAGAGCGGCAAACTCGATTTGCAGATTATAAATATCCGAGACTATTCGGAAGATAAACACAAAAAGTGCGACGATTATCCTTTCGGAGGCGGCGCGGGTATGGTAATGTTGCCGCAACCCATTTGTTCGGCGGTAAAAGCCGCCGACCCCGACCACTCCGCGCGCAGGATATATATGTCGCCCAAGGGCGAGCGGCTCACCCAACAAAAGGTTTGTTCTCTTGCGGCTGGCGGAGATATTTTATTACTCTGCGGGCATTACGAGGGGGTTGACCAGCGCGTTTTAGACCTGTATTTCGACGAGGAAATTTCCATCGGCGACTACGTTCTGACGGGCGGCGAGTTGCCCGCTATGGTGGTTTGCGACTGCGTTGCGCGCTACGCCGACGGAGTGCTTGCCGCGGGTTCGCTGGTTGACGAAAGTTTTTCCGACGGTTTATTGGAGTACCCGCAGTATACCCGCCCCGCCGTGTTCGAGGGCGCGGGCGTGCCGCAGGTATTGCTTTCGGGCAATCACGCGGAAATAGACAAGTGGCGCAGGGAGCAGAGCAAAAAGCTTACCGCCGAGCGCCGCCCCGACCTTATCCGAAACGATTAACCGATAGGCGGATAAGGCGAAATAATATGATTTAAAGGTGTTTTATGCGCAATTTGCAGTGGTTTCCCGGGCATATGACCAAGGCGATGAGAATGATGGAGGACAACGTAACCGTCTGTAACGGCATTATTTACGTTTTAGACGCGCGTTGCCCCGCTTCGTCGTTCAACCCGTCGCTGAAAAAAATGTTCGGCTCAAAGCCCGTTTTATACGTTTTAAATAAGGGCGACCTTGCCGACGGGCGCGCGGACGCGTTTGTAAAGCGCATACGCGAAAGCGGCGCGCCCTGCGTGCGCATAAACGCCGCCGACAGCCGTTCGCGCCGCGCTCTTTCGGAGGCGGTGGCTTCGCTTGTGGCGGAAAAGCGGCAAAAGAACGACGAAAAGGGCTATACCCAAACCTTCCGCTTTATGGTGTGCGGCGTGCCAAACACGGGCAAAAGCACGGTAATTAACCTGCTTGCGGGCAACGCCCGCGCCCAGACGGGCAACAAGGCGGGGGTTACCCGCGGCAAACAGTGGATAAGGCTTGACGGGTACGAGCTGTTGGATACCCCCGGCACAACCCCGCCTGCGTTTGTAAACCAAAAGCTTGCCGTCCGCCTCGCATACGTGGGAAGTTTGAACGACGATATTTTAGATTTGGACGATATTGCGCTTGCGCTTCTTGCCGAGCTTTACGAAAAATATCCGCAGTCGCTTAAAGAGCGGTACGGCATTATGGGGGAAACGCAGGGGGGAGAGCCGCCCGCGCCGCTCGATATGCTCGAAAAGGTTTGCGCCCGCCGCGGGTTTATTTTGCGCGGCAACGACTTCGATTACGAGCGGGGCGAAAAGGCGGTAATAGACGATTTCCGCAAGGGACGGCTGGGCAGGATAACGCTTGACTGCGTGGACGATTGCAAAGATTTTAAATTTTAAAAATTACTTAACGTAAACGGAATGGATAAACTCGAATACGAAAGACGGCTATTAAACGAGGGCTATAAATATATTTGCGGCGTGGACGAAGTGGGCAGGGGTCCGCTTGCCGGTCCCGTTGTCTGCGCGGCGGTAATAATGCCGCTCGACAAGCTTGTGGAGGGCGTGGACGACAGCAAAAAAATAGGCAAAAAGAAGCGCGAAATAATCGCCGAAAAAATTTTGAATTGCGCGATTGCCTGCCGCATATGCCGCGTCGAACGGGAAATAATAGACGAAATAAACATTTTGCAGGCTACTCGGCTGTGTATGAAAAACGCAGTAGAGGGGCTTAGCGTTAAACCCGATTTCGTTTTGACGGACGGCAATATGACTTTGGAAATTTCCTTGCCGCAAACGTCGATTATAAAGGGCGACGCAAAGAGCTATACGATAGGCGCGGCTTCAATCGTCGCCAAAGTGTACAGGGATAATATTATGAAGGAATACGCTGCGCTGTATCCGCAGTACGGCTTTGAAACAAACGCCGGCTACGGCTCGCGGGCGCACATAGAAGCCATTGAAAAATACGGGCTTACGCCCATTCACCGCAGGAGTTTTACTTCCAGATGGCAATAAAGGGCGAAAAGCGGCGGCTGGGCTTTTTAGGCGAAAGCCGCGCGGTAAAATTTTTAAAGAAAAATGGCTATAAAATAACCGAGCGCAATTTCAGGTGTCCTTTCGGCGAGGTGGACATAATTGCGGAAAAGGACGGGGCGGTTGCGTTTGTAGAGGTTAAAACGCGCACGAGCGACTACTTCGGCGCGCCCAATCAGGCGGTAAACGCCCAACGGCAGGCGCGGTATAAAAATTGCGCCCGTTTCTATTATGCAAACGCGGACATAAATTTTACCATCCGCTTCGATATTATAGAGGTAACGAAAGAGGGTGTAAACCACATAGAAAACGCCTTTTACTGAGCGGCTATATAATACATATTATATATAATCGAAAATTTTCACGTAAAAATGCGCGTTTTAAGACGGCGTAAAAGACGGCGCGTAAATACAATTAAAGCATTTAAAATTGCTTTTGTGAAAATTGCGATATACCCCCTAAAATAAGTTGCGTTTTTAATTTGCGTTTGTTAAGATAATATGGCAAACGCAAAAAATATAAAAAAATAAAAGGACTTCGGGTATTCCGCTACGGCAAACCGCCGCAAGAATGCTTGGTAAATCGGAGGAAAAGTCATTATGAGTAAGTTGATTGAAGCTATTGAAAAGGAAGGTATGAAAGAGAGCGTACCCGCGTTCAACGTGGGCGATACTGTAAGGGTAGGCTTTAAGGTTATCGAAGGCGCCAAGGAAAGAATTCAGAATTTCGAGGGCGTTGTAATCGCCAAAAAGCACGGCGGCATAAGGGAGAGCTTTACCGTTCGCCGTCTTTCTTTCGGCGTGGGCGTGGAAAGAACTTTCCCCGTTCATTCCCCTAAAATCGCTTCCATTGCGGTTGTCAAGAGAGGTAAGGTAAGAAGGGCTAAGCTCTACTACCTGAGGGGCTTGACCGGCAAGGCGGCAAAGATACAGGAAATAAGATAATAAATAAGCTCCCGTTGCGCGGTCGCGCAACGGGGCTTTCTCTTTACGGTGGGAAAAATGAGAGAAGATAAACTGACGATATTTTTGTGCCATTCTGGCAAGGACATTGAAAGGGTTAGAAAAATACGCGATATTTTAGAGTATTTGGAGTGCGAACCGATAGTTTTCTTTTTAAAATGTCTTGATGACGATGACGCCAATCTCGAAGAGTTTTTGAAAAAAGAAATAAAGGCTCGAAATATATTTCTGTATTGTAAAAGTAAAAATTCCGAGAACTCGAAGTGGGTAAAGACCGAACTTGAATTTATTCGTTCGTTTGACAAAGCAAGATGTTACGAATTGGATATAGAAAGCGATTTTAATTTAAACATTATTTACTTTTTGTATGCGTTGTCGGATATTATCAGGCGTAACCGAGTGTTAGTATGCTGTACGCCTTCTGAGCAGGAAATAGGAGAAAGTATAATAAATTATTGCCGCGATTTGGGATATAAAGCCAAAAGTATTTATGATATGCGCAAAGAAATATATTGTAATACCGATAATTATGAAAAGAGCGAAGAAGAAATAAAGCTGGAAATTGACAGGTACGTAAACGGCGGTATATTTATTTGGCTTATTTCGTCTACTTCTGCAAAAAATTCAACAAGATACAGTAGGTTTCCCGAATATGCGTATGAGAGTTATGAACGCGGTGAAAGAAAAGGCATAATTTTACCCGTCGTAGTTAAATCTACGTCTTTTAATAAGGGCACGATGCTTATTCCCGATAGTTTCAGGCAATTTCCGCCTTGTACTATTAACATTAAAAATGTAGAAGAAGGTTTAAGCGAGTTGGGCAAAAAATTGAAAGAAATAGGTTTGTCTTCCATATACACTTACAAAGATACGAAGGAAAAATAATAGTTAATTTACTTTAAGAAAAATTATGTTATCCAAAATTACAAGCTATGCCCTCGTCGGTTTGGAGGGCGTGCCCGTCGAGGTGGAAACGGATATAAACAAGGGTATGGTTTCTTACGAGTTGGTCGGTTTGCCCGACGCCGCCGTAAAAGAGAGCAAGGAGAGGGTGTTTTCCGCAATAAGAAACAGCGTGCTCCGCTTTCCCGTAAATAAAATAACCGTAAACCTCGCGCCTGCGGACATCAAAAAGGAAGGCAGTCAGTACGATTTGCCTATTGCAATATCCCTGCTTGCGGCAAGCGGTCAGCTGGAAGCCGACGTAAACGGAGTGGTTATGCTCGGCGAGCTTGCGTTAGACGGCGGTCTGCGCCCCGTTTCCGGCATACTGCCCATTTTAATATCGGCAAAGAGCAAGGGCTTTAAAAAATTCATCGTTCCCTGCGGAAACGCCAACGAGGCGAGTTATATAGAGGGGATAGAGGTTTACGCCCTTAAAAATCTTAAAGAGGCTTTCGCCTTTTTATCGGGCGAGCCCTTTCAGCCCGTGGAGGTAAAAAGTTTCGAGGCGGCTAAAAGAAAAACATCGTACAACTGCGACCTGTCGCTTGTGCGCGGTCAGGCTGTGGCTAAACGCGCGCTTGAAATAGCCGTTGCGGGCGGGCACAATATACTCCTGTCCGGTCCTCCCGGCACGGGCAAAACTATGCTTGCCCGCTGTATTCCGACAATTATGCCCGATATGACTTTCGACGAGGCGCTCGAAGTTACTAAAATTTTGTCCGTTTCGGGAGAGCTGGGCGAGGAGGGGATAGTTTCTCTGCGCCCCTTCCGCACTCCGCACCACACGGCTACTACCGTGTCGCTGTGCGGAGGCGGCAACAGCAAGATTAAGGCGGGCGAAATTTCCAAGGCGCACCGCGGCGTGCTGTTTTTGGACGAGTTGCCCGAGTATTCGCGCAGTGCGCTCGAAGCGTTGCGCCAGCCTTTGGAAGACGGCAAAATAACCGTTACGCGCGCAGGCGGGGCAATAACTTTCCCCGCGGACTTTATCCTCTGCGCGAGTATGAACCCCTGCCCCTGCGGCAACTTCGGTTCCAAGGAAAGGAATTGCACGTGCACTCCCGCGCAGATTAGGCGGTACCGCGGCAAGATTTCCGGACCACTCTTGGACAGGATAGATTTACAGGTGGAAGTGGACGCGGTCAAGTACGAGGAGCTTGCGGGCGTAAGCGTCGGGGAGAGCAGCGCGGAGGTAAAAAAGCGCGTGGAGCGTGCGCGGCTCATTCAGCGGGAGCGGTTTAACGGCGACGACGGCGTAACGGTAAACGCCGATATGGGCGAAAGGCAAATAAAGGAATATTGCAAACTTTCCCCCGAATGCGAAAGCATACTGCGCGCCGCGTTCGAGAGGTTGCGGCTTTCGGCAAGGGCGCGGGCAAGAATAATAAAGGTTGCAAGGACTATCGCCGATTTGGATTCTTCCGCGGAAATACGCCCCAACCACATTTTGGAGGCGTCGTCTTACCGCAATTTCGACAGTACGGCTGATTTATGAATTATTCCGACAGGGAAGTGGATATAATCGTAGCCGACGGCTTTAATGAACTCGGCTACAAACAAAAGAAACTCTTTCTCGCTTCCGTCAAAGCGGACAACGCCGAAAGGGAGAAATTTGCCGCCGCGTTGATTAAAACGGCGGGAGAGGGAGTATATAATAAATTAAAGGAAAAATTTTTCGACGATGCGCGCCGAAAAATCGTGTTGGAAAAGCTTTCCAAGCGCAACGTAGTCTGCGTTACGGTCAAGAGCGAAAACTACCCCTACAAGCTTGCGCAGACGCCCGTTCCGCCGCTTGTGCTGTACTTGCGCGGCAACCAAACGCTTTTGTCCCGCCGTATGTTCGGCGTGGTGGGTTCTCGCAAGACTTCCCCGCAGATTATGGAAGAGTGCAAAAGGCTGTGCGAGCAACTATCCGAACACGTTGCCGTTGTTACGGGAGTGGCGGACGGCGGCGACAGCGCCGCGGCGCGGGGAGCTATGAAAAACGGCAGGGCGGTCTGCGTACTGCCCGGCGGGCACGATTCTAACAGCGCGCCCAACCCAAAACTTTTGAAGCGGGTGGAAGAAAACGGTCTTTCCGTAAGCGAGTACCCGCCCGAAACTCCCATACCCAAACACCTTTTCGGTATGCGCAACAGGATAATCGCCGGGCTTGCCGACGGCGTTTTGGTTGTGTCGGCGGGTGAAAAGAGCGGCGCTTTATCAACCGCGGCATACGCCGCCGACTACTCGCGCGACGTGTTCGCCTTTCCGTACTCAATAGGCGCGGAGCTGGGCAGGGGGTGCAATAAACTCATAAAGAACGGCGCGGGGCTGTGCGAGAGCGCGGACGATATTCTTTCCTCGCTTGGAATAAAGGTTGAAAGCAAGCGGAGCGACATATTGCTTGACGAGGGCGAGAAGGCTGTTTTAGACGCGTTGAGGGCGGAGGGTGAAATGCACGCCGAAGCTCTGGCGCAAAAGCTCGGGTTAAAGCTTACCGACCTGCTTACAACCTGCTCGCTTCTGGAAATTAAGGGAATGGTAATAAGAGTCGGCGGAAACGCTTTCGCCGCGTTACAATAATAAAATACGGGCGGCATAGCCGCGACAGGTGAAGATATGGATTTGATTATAGTTGAGTCGCCTTCCAAGGCAAAGACAATTTCAAAATACTTAAAGGGCAAGTTCCGCGTTGACGCTTCGGGCGGGCACGTGCGCGATTTGCCCGAAAAGACGCTCGGCGTGAAGGTTACCGAAAATTTCGAGCCGCACTACGAAATAACCGCCAACAAAAAGGACGTTATAAAGCGGCTTACTGACGAGGCGAAGAGAGCCGAGCGCGTATACCTTGCAACCGACCCCGACCGCGAGGGCGAGGCAATCAGCTGGCATTTGCAGACGGTACTGGGTATGGACCCCGACGGCGCGCACAGGGTGGAGTTTAACGAAATTTCGCCCAAAGCCGTGCAAAACGCTTTGAAATCGCCAAGGAAAATAGATTACAATCTTGTCGACGCGCAACAGGCGAGGCGCGTGCTCGACAGGCTTGTCGGCTATAAGCTATCGCCTTTCTTGAATAACCGTATTCAGGACGGGCTTTCTGCGGGGCGCGTTCAGTCGGTCGCCCTCAGGCTGATTGTTGACAGAGAGCGGGAAATAACGGCGTTCAAGCCCGACGAGTACTACACCTTTTCGGCGCAACTGCGCGATTTGGACGCGCAATATGCCGCGTTTAAAGCCGTTTACCAGTTAAAGAAGAACGGCGTTTCAATCCCCGCGGAAACGGCGGAACAGGCGGAAGCCGAAATAAAAGCGGGTTCGTTTGTAGTAACCAAGGTTAAAAACGGCGTAAGCAAACAGCACGCGCCCGCCCCTTTTACAACCTCCTCCCTGCAACAGGACGCATCCAATAAATTCGGTATGTCCTCGCCCGAAACTATGCTCGTCGCACAGCATCTGTACGAAGGTATGGACGTGGGCGGCGACCATATAGCGCTTATAACCTATATCAGAACGGACTCCGTGCGCGTTGCGGTAGAGGCGCAAAAGAGCGCGCTGGAATTTATAGAAAACAAATTCGGCAAGGAATATGTGCCGGAGAAGCCCAATTTTTACGCCACGAAGAAGGGCGCGCAGGACGCGCACGAGGCTATCCGCCCCATCAATTTGGAGGTTACCCCCGCAAGCGTAAAGGGCTATCTCGATAAAAAGCACTACAACATTTACAAACTCATATACGACCGCTTCGTCGCCTCGCAGATGGCGGAAGCGCAGTACAATTCTATGCAGGTAGAGGCAACCAGCGCGGGCTACGTGTTTAAAGCAAGCGGCAAAGCGGTGCTGTTTGCAGGCTTTACCGCCGCGTACAGCGTTGCTCAGGCGGGCGATAACGACGAGGAAGAGAGCGGCAAGCTTTTGCCCCCTTTGACCGAAGGGCAGGCGTTAAACCTTGTTTCTATTGCAAAGGAACAGAAGTTCACCCGCCCGCCTTTGAGGTATACCGACGCGTCGCTCGTAAAGGCGATGGACGAGAGGGGAATAGGCAGACCTTCGACCTACGCCTCGATAATTTCCGTGCTCACCAAGCGCAAGTACGTGGAAAAGGACGGCAAGTATATGGTGCCTACCGAAGTCGCGTACAAAATAACCGACATTCTGGTGCACTATTTCACCGACATTATGGACGTTGATTTTACGGCTAAAATGGAGGAGGAGCTGGACAAGATAGAGGAAGGCGGCGTTGACTGGCACAAAATCATATCCGATTTTTATCCCGCTTTTGCAGAAAAACTGCGCACCGCGGCGTGCGACGGCGACGAGGAAACGGACATAAAGTGCGAAAAGTGCGGCAGCGCTATGATTAGGCGCATAGGCAAGTACGGCAAGTATCTCGCCTGCTCCAACTATCCCAAGTGCTCGAATATCGTCAGTGAAAGCGAAGTGGAAATTTCCGACGTGCGTTGCCCCAAGTGCGGCGCCAATATGGTTGTAAAGAGCGGCAAGTTCGGTAAATTCCTCGCCTGTCCCAACTATCCCGAATGTTCGGCTATACTGCCCATTGACGTAAAACTAACCGAAGAGAAGTGCCACGAGTGCGGCGGCTTGATGTTCATTAAAAAGGGCAAATACGGCAACTATTACGAATGCTCGGTCTGCGGCGCGAAACAGCCCGTAAACAAGCCCGACGGCAACGCGAGGGAGGGTGAAAAGACGGAGGGCAAGTGTCCTACGTGCGGCAAGCCTATGCGGCGTATGCGCTCTAAAAACGGTAAAATTTATTACGGTTGCACGGGCTATCCCGAATGTAAATTTTTAAGCTGGGACGTGCCCACGGGCGAAAAGTGCCCCAACTGCGGCAACTACCTTGTAAAGCACGGCAACGAAATAAGATGTTCGGATAAAAACTGCGCGTACACAACGCCCGCTCCCCAAGAAGATGAAGCCGATTGATATTATAGGCGCGGGGCTTGCCGGTTGCGAAGCGGCTTATTACCTTGCCGAGCGCGGCTATAAGGTGCGGCTTACCGATATCAAGCCCAAAAGCTTTACCCCCGCTCACTCGAATAAAAACTTCGGGGAGCTTGTCTGTTCTAACTCTTTAAAGGGTAAAGACCCTTACTCCAACGCCTGCGGGCTGTTAAAGGCGGAAATGCGCGTAATCGGCTCGCTTATTATGCGGGCGGCGGAGGCGGCTGAAATTCCCGCCGGCGGCGCGCTTGCCGTAGACAGGGACGCGTTTGCCGAGTTTATTACCCGCGAGGTGAACGCGCACCCAAATATAGAGTGCGTATGCGCGGAAGTTAAAAGCTTGCCCGAAAGCCCCTGCATTATCGCAACGGGACCTTTGACCTGCGATAATTTAGCGGAGGAAATAAAAAACAAATTCGGCGGCTCTCTGCACTTTTACGACGCGTCCGCGCCAATCGTTTCGCGCGAGAGCGTGGATATCCGAAAGGCGTTTTTCGGCGACAGGTACGGCAAGGGCGGCGACGACTATCTCAACTGCCCTATGGACAAGCGGGAGTACGAGTATTTCGTAGAGCAGCTTGTAGGCGCGGAAAGGGCGCAGTTGCACGCGTTTGAAAAGCGGGAAATTTTCGAAGGGTGTATGCCCTTGGAAATTATGGCGGCGCGCGGAGCGGAAACTTTGAGGTTCGGTCCGTTCAAGCCCGTGGGGTTAAGGGATAAGGACGGCAACAAGTTTTACGCCGTATTGCAACTGAGAAAGGAAACTGCGGACGGCGACGCGTACAACCTTGTAGGCTGTCAGACTAATTTGAAGTTTGCCGAACAGAAGCGGGTGTTTTCGCTTATACCCGCGCTTGCAAACGCCGAGTTTTTGCGCTACGGCGTTATGCACCGCAACACTTACTTGAATTCGCCCGCAGTATTAAACGCCGATTTTTCGGTTAAGGGCGCGCCTTTAACTTATTTCGCGGGGCAAATCACGGGCGTTGAAGGGTACGTTGAAAGCGCGGCAAGCGGGCTTTTGGCGGCGGTACATATGGCGCGCAAGCTTGAAAACAAGCAAATTATTATACCCGACAATACCACCGTTTTAGGCGCTTTGTCGGCGCATATTGCGGGGGCAAACGAAAATTTTCAGCCTATGAACGCCAATTTCGGCATACTTAAACCGCTTGAAGAGAGGGTGCGCGATAAAAAACTCAGGTACGCAAAACTTGCTCAACGCGCCGTTTTAAGCGCGGAAAAATTTTTTAAAGAAATACGTTACTAATTTGCACGCCGCCGTTTAAGGGGGCGCGCACGGCGTTTATCAATATATCGTAAAGTTTTTTTCGGGAGTAAAAAAATGTCAGTGGAATTTCACGCAACCACCATTTGCGGCGTTAAAAGAAACGGTAAAACGGCTATCGCGGGCGACGGTCAGGTTACTATGGGCGAAAGCGTCATTTTCAAAAACAGCGCCACAAAGGTAAGGCGCATATACGGCGGCAAGGTAATTTTAGGCTTTGCCGGCTCGGTTTCCGACGCGTTTTCTCTAAGCGAAAAGTTTGAGGGAATGTTAAACAAGTTTTCGGGCAATTTAATGCGTTCGGCGGTGGAGCTTGCCGAGCTTTGGCGCGGCGACAAGTACAGCAGAAAGCTCGAAGCTTTAATGATTGTAGCCGACAGCCAGACTATGCTTATAGTTTCGGGCACGGGCGAGGTGATTGAGCCGGACGACGGCGTTGCGGCAATCGGCAGCGGTGGCAACTACGCTTTGGCGGCGGCGCGCGCCCTTGTGCAGAATACCGACTATTCAGCGGAAGAAATAGCGCAAAAATCGCTTAAAATCGCCAGCGAAATATGCGTTTACACCAACGACAATATCAAGGTAGAGAGCATTTAAGTGTCAAGGTACAGGCATCCCGACGATAAAAAAATCGTCGTTTGCGCGCTGACGGCTTTTCTGTGTTTGGCGGCGTTTGCCGCGTCGCTGTTGCGCATATGCCTTGCCGAGGGCGCGCCGCCAATTTTGGCGCTTGTGCTGTTTATTTCCGCAACGGGCTTTTGCATAAGTTTATCGTTTTTGGTCAAATTTTTGTCAACACGGGCGCGGGATAAGAAAAACGGAGTAACGGTCTTTTCGCCCGAAACAAGAAAAAAGCCTACCGCGGCGGAAATAGTATCTATCGTAGCCATAGCGTTGAGCGGAATTGCGGTGTTGGTCGCCGTAGTGCTTATTTGCTATCCGAAGATAGCGCCGCAAAAAGTTACGTTCGGGCTACTCATTGGCGGATGCATAGCGTATAACGCAAGCGTGGCGTGGGCAAGGTATCTCAACCGCCGTTCGCTTATTAAGGCGGCGGAAGAAACGCAAAACAAAGTAACAGCCGAAAGTGAAGAAAACGGCGTTGACGGCGAAGCGACGGACGGCAAAACGTTAGCCGAGCCTTTCGGGCGGGACGACGCGCCCGATAAAAATTAAGTTTACCGCTAAACGCGCATACGTTGCGTAAAGGAGTTTATTATGGATTTAACGCCCAAACAAATCGTGCACGAGTTAAATAAATACATCATAGGTCAGGACGAAGCCAAAAAGGCGGTTGCAATCGCACTTCGCAACCGTTACCGCCGCTCCTGCCTTTCCCCCGAAATGCAGGACGAGGTTACGCCCAAAAACATTATTATGAAGGGACCTACGGGCGTTGGTAAAACCGAAATCGCCCGCCGCCTCGCCAAGCTTGTAAAGGCGCCCTTTTTAAAGGTGGAAGCCACAAAGTACACCGAAGTGGGGTACGTGGGCAGGGACGTAGAAAGTATGATACGCGACTTGGCGGAGTGCGCAATACGCCTTGTAAAGGAAGAAAAGACGCAGGAAGTCAGCTATAAAGCCACCGCCATAGCAGAGCGGAAAATAGCCAAAGTGCTTGCCGAAAATTTAAAGGCGGAGCGCGGCGAAACTTCGAAAGAGGTGTTCGAGCAGAATCTTGTGGACGGCATACACGCGGGCAAGTACGACAACACGGTTATAGAGCTGGAAGTCGCCGATAACCCCAAGCCCTTGGAGCTTTCCCCCGGTCAGGGCGCGGCGATTGATTTGGGCTCTATATTCAGCGGGTTGGGCGTAAATAAAAAGAAGAAGCGCAAAGTTTCCGTAAAGGAAGCCAAAAACCTTTTAATCGCCGAGGAAGCGGATAAACTTATCGACAACGACGCGGTAAACGCCGAAGCCATACGCCGCGCCGAAAACGACGGCATTATATTCATAGACGAAATAGACAAGATTGCGGGCAAGGGCAATCAGGGCGCGGACGTCTCGCGCGAAGGAGTTCAGCGCGACATACTGCCCATCGTAGAGGGCTGTACGGTTATGACCAAGTACGGACCTATACGCACCGACTACATTCTATTTATAGCGGCGGGCGCGTTCCACGTTTCCAAGGTGGAAGATTTAATTCCCGAGCTTCAAGGCAGGTTCCCCATTCAGGTAGAGCTTAAAAGCCTTACCAAGGGCGACTTTATAAACATTTTAACCCAGCCGCAAAACGCCATAACAACGCAGTATTCCGCGCTGTTGGCGGTAGACAATATTAACTTGCAGTTCAAGAGCGACGCAATCGAGAAAATCGCGGAAATTTCAGAGGATATAAACGCCACAAGCGAGGATATAGGCGCAAGGCGTTTGCATACGGTAATGGAGTATCTGTTGGAGGACATTTCGTTCAACGCGGGGGGCAACGACTATCCCGTTATAACCGTGGAAGTAAACGCCAAGTACGTTGAAGAACATTTATCGAGCATCTCCAAAAACCGCGATTTAAAGAAATACGTGCTGTAAGGCGTAAACGGCAACGCTTTTTTGTATAAGCCGTAAGCAAAGGAATTTTATGATTAACATACCCAAGGGCACAAAGGACGTTTTGCCCGAACAGAGCCATCTTTGGCAGTTTATAGAGGATACCGCGCGCGAGGTTGCGGCAAGTTTTAACCTGCGTGAAATACGCACGCCCGTGTTCGAACACACCGAGCTTTTTCTGCGCGGCGTGGGCGAAACCACCGACGTGGTAACGAAGGAAATGTACACCTTCGAGGATAAGGGCGGCAGAAGCATAACGTTAAAGCCAGAGGGCACGGCGGGAGTTGCCCGCTCGTTTATAGAAAACGGGTTGCAAAATTCCGCATTGCCGTTAAAGGCTTACTACATAGCTCCCTGCTACCGCTACGAACGCCCCCAAAAAGGTCGTTTGCGGGAATTTCACCAATTTGGCATAGAAACGTTCGGAAGCGCGCAGCCCGAAACCGACGCGGAAGTTATATTTGCCGCCCATACGTTTTTGCAAAAACTCGGGATAAAGGACGCGCAACTCGAAATAAATTCAATAGGTTGCAAAACCTGCCGCGCGGAATACAACAGGGCGTTGAAAGAATATTTCCGCCCGCACCTTAAAGATATGTGCGCAACCTGTAACGACAGGTTCGAAAAGAACCCTCTGCGCATAATCGACTGCAAGGAAGAGGGGTGTAAAGCATATACTGCGGGCGCGCCCAAAATACTCGACTATCTCTGCCCCGACTGCAAGCAACACTTTGAAAAAGTGCAGTCGTACCTGACCGCGTTAAACGTAAAATTTACCGTTAATTCAAGCATAGTAAGGGGTTTAGACTACTACACCCGCACGGTATTCGAGTTTGTTTCCACACAAGTGGGCACGCAGGGCACGCTGTGCGGCGGCGGCAGATACGACGGGCTGATTGAGGAACTCGGCGGCGGCAACGTGCCCGCAATAGGTTTTGCGGCGGGGCTGGAAAGGCTGCTTCTTGCCGGCGTAAACGCGCCGCAGGCGCCTGCTCCCGTAATTTACGTTGGCGGTATGGACGAACCTTCGCGCCTTAAAGCGTTTGAATTGGTAAACGGCTTGCGCGCGCAGAACGTTGCGGCGGAGTGCGATTTAATGGGGCGGTCGGTTAAAGCCCAGCTTAAATACGCCGATAAAATCGGCGCGGAGTTTACCGCCATAATAGGCGGAAGCGAGTTGGAAAGCGGGGCGTGCAACGTAAAGCGTATGCGCGACGGGCAGATTTTTCAGGTTAAGCTTGCGGATATTTATCCGTTTGTGAGCGATAATAGTAACAGATAAAAAGGGGTATAAAATTATGGTTGAAAAAATTGTAAAAGAAAAATTCGACGAACTTATCGGCGGCGACACGCCCGTCGTGTGCGACTTTTACGCCAGCTGGTGCGGACCTTGCAAAATGCTTGCGCCCGTAATAGACAAGTGCAGCGAAAAGTTCGAGGGCAAGGCTAAATTCGTAAAGGTGGATATAGACGAAAGTTACGAGCTGGCGGCGCGCTACGGTATTATGAGTATTCCTCTCGTAGGCGTATTCAAGGGCGGCGAGCTTGTGGAAAAATCGTTGGGATACACTTCGCAGAGCCAGACGGAAGACTTTTTAAACAAAGTATTATAAATTAAAAAATTATTAAGGCGCGGGCGCAAAAATTTTGCGCCCGCGCTCTTTGTTTACCGTAAATTATTGCTTTTCAAAAGGTATTAAGCTTATCTAAAAGCGTTTAAATATTTTTTACGAGAATTTCTCGTAACGCAAGTTTTTTGAAATTTTATTTTGTATAATTTAATACGGAAGGCTTACAAACCGAGCTATCTGTTAAAATTAAGGAGTTTAGAAAATGAAATTTTACGAAAGAGTTAAGACGCTCAGGGAAAAGGCGGGGTTAAGCATAAAGGAATTTGCGGCAATTTTTAACGTGTCGGAGCGCACCGTAATTAAGTGGGAAAGTAATTTAAGTTACCCGAATATTGGAATATTCGTAAAAATCGCAGATTATTTTTCCGTTTCGGGCGATTATCTGGCGGGGCGCGGCGACGGTGAATAAATTTTAAAAAGTTTGCCGTGAATTATTGTATATTATCAAAATATATGGTATAATATCTGCATAATTATAAATTTTACGTATATTTGTACGTTGCAGGAGAAGATTATGATAGACATATCGCTTATAGCAGAAACCGACCCCGAAGTTGCCGAAGCGCTAAAAAAAGAACTTTCTCGCCAGCAGGGCAATATAGAGCTTATCGCCAGCGAAAACTTCGTATCGCCCGCGGTGCTTGCCGCGGCGGGCAGTCATTTAACCAATAAGTATGCCGAGGGATATCCCGCTCACCGCTACTACGGCGGCTGTCAGTTTGTGGATATTGCCGAAGATTTGGCGCGCGAACGTATTAAACAGATTTTCGGTTGCGAGTACTGCAACGTTCAGCCCCATTCGGGCGCAAGCGCAAACTTGGCGGTGTTTTTCGCCGCTCTTCAACCCGGCGACACTGTTATGGGTATGAATTTGGCGCACGGCGGACACCTTTCGCACGGCTCGCCCGTAAATATTTCGGGTAAATATTTCAATATCGTTCCCTACGGCGTAAGCAAGGAAACGCAGGTTATCGACTACGACGAAATGGAAAAAATCGCCGTAGAGTGCAAGCCTAAAATGCTCGTTGCCGGCGCAAGCGCGTACCCGAGGGTAATCGACTTCAAGCGCATTCGTCAGATTTGCGACAAGGTTGGCGCGCTTATGTTTGTGGATATAGCGCATATCGCGGGGCTTGTTGCGGCGGGTATTCATCCCTCTCCCGTGCCCTATGCCGATTTTGTAACCACCACTACGCACAAGACGTTGCGCGGACCGCGCGGCGGCGTTATAATGTGCAAGGAGGAGTGGGGCAAGGCTGTCGACAAAGCCGTGTTCCCCGGAATTCAGGGCGGACCTTTAATGCACATAATCGCCGCAAAGGCGGTTGCTTTCAAGGAAGCGTTGCAGCCCGAATTTAAGGAATATCAAAAGCAGATTGTTAAAAACGCGGCGGCAATGGCTGACGAGTTTACAAAGCTGGGCGTAAAAATGGTTTCGGGCGGTACCGATAACCACCTCATACTGCTCGACTTGACGGACAAGGCGCTCACGGGTAAGGAGCTGGAAAAGATGCTGGACGAAGTGCATATTACGGTAAACAAAAACGCCATTCCGTTCGATACGCAAAAGCCGTTTGTAACCAGCGGCATAAGGATAGGCACGCCCGCTATGACTTCGAGGGGTATGAAGGAGACGGAGGCAAGAAAGATTGCCGCGCTCATAGCCGAAATTATAGAAAAGAAGGAGGCGGCTTTTTCGCACGTTTCAAACGAGGTTGCAAAGCTCTGCGCCGACTTCCCCCTGTACGCCGACTGCGTAAGATAATAAAGCATAATTTACACGCCTCGCGACAGTTAGCCGCGGGGCGTTTTGCCCGTTTGCCGCCGTGTAAACGCGCGTGTCATAATCAAATATGACTTTTGTGTGAAAAGTAAGCTAAAAGTATTGTCTTTTATAGTTTAATATGTTATTATTTCTCGTAAGACAGAGGGAGGAAAAATAAGTTAAATGAAAATTAAAATCACATCCGATTCCACGTGCGATTTAAGCCCCGAGCAAATTGAAAAATATTCCGTAGGCATTTTTCCGCTTACGGTTGTTTTGGGGGATAAAAGTTTTAAAGACGGCGAGGTAAAGCCGCAGGACATCTTTGCGTACGTTGCAAAGTCAAATCTTCTGCCCAAGACGGCGGCGGGGACTTCGGAGGAGTACGCGCAATTTTTCAGCGAAAATTTAACGGGGTACGACGCGCTCGTTCACTTCAATATTTCCGCGCAGGCATCTTCTTCGCACTCGGCGGCTTGCGTTGCCGCGCAAAATTTCGGCGGCAAGGTGTTCGTCGTGGACAGCAAGGCGCTCTCCACGGGGCAGGGTCTGTTGGTATTAAAGGCGTGCGATTTGGTTAAAGAGGGGTTGAGCGCGGAGGAAGTTTTCAATGCGGTAAACGCACTGCGCGAAAAGGTAAACACTTCGTTCGTGCCCGACGCTCTTGACTATCTGCACAAGGGCGGAAGGTGTTCGCTCGCCGCTCTCATAGGCGCAAAGGTGTTAAAGTTGCACCCTATGATTTGCGAAAACGCCGAAGGGCAATTGTATGCAAAAAAGAAGTTTGCGGGCAATATGGAGAGGTGCATTAAGAGCTACGTTGCCGACTTAAAGGCGCAGTATCCCCGCTACGATAAAACGCGCTGTTTTATAACCCACAGTTCGGCGGACGAAAGTCTTGTGGCGCTTGCAAAAGAGCTTGTGGCGCAAAACTTCGGGTTTGACGAGGTTGCGGAAACGGTTGCGGGCAGTATTGTAACAAGCCATTGCGGCAGAAACACCCTCGGCGTGCTGTTTATAAGCGAGTAAAAAAATGGGTGTAAAATTTTCTTGACAGTTATAAAATTACACAATATAATGTAACTGTAAATTTAAAGTTATTCTTTGGGGCGGGGTGAAATTCCCCACCGGCGGTTATAGTCCGCTAAGGATGGGCGCGAAAGGCGCAAATCCCCGATTCGGTGAAATTCCGAAACCGACGGTACAGTCCGGATGACAAAAGAATGTTAAGGCGCATACTACCGTCTTATTTCCGCTCCGATTTTTTTCGGAGCGGTTTTTTCACGGAGAACGACTTTAAAAATAATATTTTTTCAGGAGTTTTTTATGGAAAAGGCAAAGACAAATTATTTCAGCGCAACAAGGGTTGCGGTAATAGCGGTGTTTTCAACGCTCGCGGGGGTTCTGTACGCGTTCGGCTTCCCCATAGCGGCGGCGTTCCCCTTCTGGCTGGAACTCAATTTTTCCGATATTCCCGCGCTTATAGGCACTTTCGCCCTCGGTCCCGTATCGGGCGGCATAATAGTGTTTGTAAAAATTTTAATAAAGCTTATAATAAAGGGCACTTCAACCGCGTTTGTGGGCGAACTTGCCGACCTTTTGATAGGTATGGCGTTTGTGGTGCCTTCGGGGTTGATATATAAAAAGAAGCGCACGTTTAAAGGCGCGCTCGTCGCAATGAGTGTAGGAGCGCTGTGTTCTACGGCTATGAGCATACTTGCCAATTGGCTTGTGCTCGTTCCCTTCTACCGTCAACTGTTCTTCCACGGCAGTTGGGCGCCCCTCGTCGATCCTATGCAGGCGCTGTTCGGCGAAAAGTGTACGGAGACAACCTTTTACAACTTCTACCTGTGGGCTTCGGTTTTGCCGTTCAACCTTATGCGCTGTTTGATTGCCGTGGCGGTAACCTTGCCCGTATACAAGCACGTTTCCCGCTTAATCAACAAGATTGGCGACAAGCTTTCGCCTCCCAAGCCCGTTGAAGAGGAGCAGGGTGAAACGCGCGCGGTCAACCGCGAGGTGATAATTACCGCGGTGGTGTGCGCCGTAGCTGTGGCGCTGTTAATCGGCGGAGTGCTGTTAAGATATTTCCTAACTAAAAACTGAGCTTAAACGTTTTCCCGTCCGCGCAAGCGTCCCTCACTGCGGGCGGGAATAATTCCGTAAATAAAAATTTAACCGTAATTTATTGCCAAACTTTGCCGTACGGGTGTATAATGTACCCGTATGGCTATTTATTTATCTGGTAGCGAAAGGGCTACCGTCGAGTTTGCAAAAAAGTATTCTGCGTCGCTCTCCGCGGGGGACGTGGTTTTGTTGCAAGGCGATTTAGGCGCGGGCAAAACGGTGTTCTGCAAAGGGCTTGCGTTGGGGCTGGGCATAAAGGACGAAATCGTCAGCCCTACGTACGCCTATATGAACGACTATTCGGGCAAACTTTATCACTACGACTGTTACCGCCTTTCAAGCGGCGCGGAGGCGGAAAAGCTCGGTCTTACCGACTATTTCGGCGGCAAAGGCGTGTGCGTTATAGAGTGGGCGGAGAATATTGCCGACGTTCTGCCCAAGGGTTGCAAGCGCGTAACAATCAAAAAAATCAGCAGTGTAAACAGGGAGATTATCTGTGAGTAATTTTCTCGCCGTAGACACCTCTTCGCGCCATTTGACCGTGGTCGCGCAAAAGGGAAGCAAAAAAAAGGTAAACTATATAGCCGACTGTGCAATGAATCATTCGGTCGCGCTTATGGACGAAATAGTTAAAACTTTAAATGACGTGGGGTTGACTGTGGCAGAGTGCGATTATTTTGTAGCCGTTACGGGTCCCGGGTCGTTTACGGGCATACGCATAGGCATTTCCTGCGTAAAGGGGTATGCGGTGGCGCTTGGTAAAAGCGCGTACGGCGTAACCACATTCGATATGCTCTCATATAATGTCAACAGCGATTGCGATTATCTTATCGCCGTTGACGCAGGACGCGGAAACTACTACGTTTGCGCATATTCGGCGGACGGAAATAAGGACGGCGAAGCGGCGTTTTTGTCGGAGGAAAAGCTTAATTCCCTCGGCAGACCCGTATACGGCTTCGAGGAACTTTCCCTGCCGCTGTACACAAGGCTGAAAGTCGAAAACTGCCTGTGTGTTGCGGCTGAAAAGTGCCAGAGCGGCGAGGGCGGCGGGCTTTCCGCGCTGTACGTTAAAAAGCCGCAGGCGGAGGAGGAGCGCGAAGCGCGTTTGAAGAGGGTATGAACGTTCGGCAATGTAAGTTCGAAGATATTCTGCGCGTGTCCGAGCTGGAAAAGGAGTGCTTTGCGGGCGAGAGTTGGAGTTACGGCGCCATTGCCTCGGCGTTTGAAAACCCCGCCTACGATATGCTTGTGGCTGAGGAAAACGGCGAGGTTATAGGCTACGGCTGTACCTGCACGGCGTGCGAAACAAGCGATTTGGAAAACGTTCTCGTTGCCGAGGAGTACCGTAACAGCGGAGTTGGCACGGCTATTTTAAACGCCCTTGTTGCAAATGCGGCGGCGCGCGGCGCGGAAAAAATCTTTTTGGAAGTGCGAGTTTCCAACTGCGCGGCAATGCGGCTGTATCTTTCCTGCGGTTTTGTCGGCGTTCACGCGCGTACGCGCTACTATTCCGACGGCGAGGACTGTCTGGTAATGTCAAAGATAATCGCGCGCAAATAAGCGCAAGAGGGGTACACGCCCATTATCTTAAACGGCGACTATGTAAGCGTAACCGTAAAGGGAAGCGGCAAGCCCGTAATTTTACTGCACGGTTACCTTTCCAATAAAGAAAGTTTTTACTATCAGATAGCGGCGCTTGATAAAGGCGGCAGGCTTGCCGTTGCGCCAGATATGCCCGGGTTCGGCGCAAGCGCGCCCATAACACGCGCGTGGTCGGTGGGCGACTATGCCGCTTGGCTGAAAAAATTTATTATAGCAAATAACTTGCAGGGCGCGGACATCGTAGCCCATTCGTTTGGCGCAAGGGTGGTTTTTAAGCTGTTTTCAGATTGCGGCGACCTTGCCGGTAAACTGCTTATAACGGGCGGCGCGGGGCTGGTAAAGGAGCGTTCACCCGCATATATGCGGCAGGTAAAGCGTTACAGGCGGGTAAAAAAGCTGTTCCCGAGGTATGCCGAAAGGCATTTCGGAAGCGAGGAGTACCGCGCTCTTACGCCCGTTATGAAAGCGAGCTACAAGTTGATTGTAAACGAAGATTTGCGCTGTTGCGCCGCAAAAATACAAAACGACTGCCTTCTTGTTTACGGCGCGGGGGATACGACTACCCCGCCCGCAGAGGAGGGGGCTACGTTCAAAGACTTGATTGCAAACAGCCGACTTGAAATTATAAACGGCGGGCATTTCTGTTTCAGCGAAAACGCCGAGGCGTTCAACGGCGTGATGAACGATTTTTTTGAAATTTACGTTTAACCAAAATTAACCGAGAGGAAGTTTTTTAAATGTTTATAAATTGGCAAACAACATTGGAATGCGTTTTAATTGCGTTAGTATTCGCGTCGTTTTTAAGCGTTATAAGTTTTAAACCTCTCGGCATTTTGCAGGGCTTCGGGTATAAATCAGCCAAGCTCTTCGGCTGGGCAAGGCGCAAAAGCAATTTACAGCAGGCGCGCTATTCGGTGCTTGCATTGGCTTGCGTTCTGGTCTGCGCGGTAATTTCCCTTTGCTTCGGCTTTGCTGGCGCGCATTGGGCGGGAGTAATAGGTCTGGCGGCGTACCTTATATTCTTTGTACTGTACCTGTGCGCGGAAGCGGGGCGTGCAATAAAGGGCGCGGCAACGCTTACCCCGAGGTTTAAAAGGCTTTTTGCCGTTGCTTGGCTTACCTTTGCCGTACTCGTCTATCTTGCGGCAACGCTACTCAATTTTGCTGAACACGTTTGGGGAGAAAAGCTGTTCGCAACGCTTAAATACTGCGCTTTGGGATTGTTCCCGCTTGCAATACTGCCCATAGTCTGCCTTGCAAACTGCATAACTTTAATTTGGGAAGCGCCCATAAATAAATCGTACGTTAAAAGGGCTAAGGCAAAGCTTGCCTCCTGCGAAATTACTACCGTTGGAATTACGGGCAGCTACGGCAAGACGAGCGCGAAAAACATACTCTGCGCAATGCTTGCAAAGAAGTACAGGGTGCTTTCAACGCCCTCGTCTTTCAATACTCCGCTGGGAATTTCCCGCACGGTAAATGGCAACGAGCTTAAAGATTACGACGTGTTCGTGGCGGAAATGGGCGCGCGGCACAAGGGCGATATTGCCGAGCTGTGCGCGATTTGCCCGCCCGATTACTCTATGATTACGGGCGTTTGCTCGCAGCACCTCGAAAGCTTTAAAACTTTGGAAAACATAGTAAAGACCAAGGGCGAAATTATCGCGGCGACTAAAAATACTTGCTTTATCGCGGGCGACTGCTTCGATTATTTCAAGGATACTGCGGGGGCAATTGCCGTTTGCAACTGTGTTGGCGGGGTTGAGTGCGACTGTACGGGCACGCAATTCGATTTAACCCTCGGCGGCGAAAGCAAGCGGGTTAAAACCAAGCTTTTGGGCGCGCATTGCGCTTACAATATAGGCATCTGCGCGCAGGTTGCGCACGCTATGGGCGTGGGGCTCGAAGATATTGCGCAGGCAATTCCCGAGCTGGACTATGTGGAACACCGTTTACAGCTTTTAGAGAGCAACGGCGTATACATCATAGACGACGGTTACAACTCCAACGTTGTCGGCGCAAAGGCGGCGGTGGAAGTGTTGCGTTCATTCAGCGGCAAAAAAATTGTAGTTACCCCCGGTCTTGTCGAGTTGGGAGTATTGGAAGAGAGCGAAAATAAAGCGTTGGGCGCTGAGCTTGTGGGGCTTGACCGCGTGATATTAGTTGGTGAAACGCTTGTTGGGGCGGTTAAGAGCGGCTATCTGGAAGCGGGCGGAGAAGAAGAAAGGCTGTCTATTGTTCCCTCGCTTGTCGCCGCGCAGGACGTTATTAAAAACGAAATTGCCAAGGGCGACGCCGTATTGTTTTTAAACGATTTGCCCGAAATATATCTGTAATATGCGGGCGTAAACAATATAAATTATAACTTTTCACCGAAGCAAAATCAGCTTCGGTGTTTTTTATTTCAGGGGAGGAGTATGCAGGAAAATTATGACGTAGCCGTAGTATTCGGCGGTATATCCAGCGAAAACGAAGTTTCGGTAATAACGGGCGCAATGGCGTGCAACGTGCTTAAAAACGGCGGCAAAAGCGTTTTGCCCGTGTATATAGACCACGGCGGGGTTATGCGCGCCGCGGAGGAGCTTGCCGATGTGGGCGTTTACAAAAAGCGCGGTTACGAAAAGTTTGCCGAATGCGCGTTTAAGCGGGGCGGATTGGTTTTAATGAACGGGCGCGGAAAACCTCGGCGGGAAATCAAGGTTGACTGCGTGCTTAACTGTTGCCACGGCGGCGCGGGCGAGGGGGGCGGAATAGCGGGCGTGTGCGCCGTAAATTTGTTGCCGTTCGCCTCGGCGGGGCTGTTTGAAAGCTCGGCGTTTATGGATAAGTACTACACCAAATTGGTGCTTGGCGGGTTGGGCGCAAAGACGGCAAAATACGCTTACGCGCGGGATATTGCGGGGGCAATCGCGGGCGTGAAGGCGTTGGGTTATCCCGTAATTGTAAAGCCCGCAACGCTCGGTTCAAGCATAGGCATATGTAAATGCGGCAACGAAGAGCAGCTTAAAGAGGCTTTGGAAACGGCGTTTGAGCTGGACGGTTGCGTGCTTATCGAGGAGTATCTTTCCCCGCGCAGGGAGGTAAATTGCGCCGTGTATTTTTCCGACGGGCAGGTTATTACTTCGCTGTGCGAAGAGGTTACAAGCGCGGGCGACGTGCTTTCCTACGACGATAAGTATTGCGGGGGCGGAAGCCGAGTTTTCCCCGCGCAGTTGGAAGATGGCGTTGCCGACGGGATAAGGCGGGAAACGGAGCGCGTATATTCTGCGCTGGATATGCGCGGAATCGTGCGGTTCGACTATATTTTGAGTAAGGGAGAGGTGTACATAAGCGAGATTAACACCGTGCCGGGGTCGCTTTCGCAGTACTTGCTTTCGGATAGTTACAAGTCTTTTTACGGCGTGTTGGAGGGGCTAATACAACAGGCTAAAAGCGACTTCAAAAAAAAGAGTAAAAAGAAAATTATTTCCACGGGCATTTTAAATAATATTACACCTATGGGCGGCAAAATAAAGTAACTTCATACCGACAAGTGGTTGCCGCGCTTTCTTGCTCTTCCTTATGTTTAATGGGGAGGCTCTGCGCGCACCAACCATTGCCCACCCATTTGATAATGGACAATACAAGGTTTATTGCCCCCGCCCCCTCGCTTTCCTTTTTTTAGGTAAAGTAAGGTTTTACCGCACAAACTTCTTGCTCTCCCCCTTTTGTAATAAGGGGGAGAGTGTCGCCGCAGGCGACGAGAGGGGGTTCAAGTATCTTTTTAAAGAACTTTTTAATAGCCGTAGAGTGCTTTACTAAATAATGTCGCGGGCAATCGCTTGCCACAAAGGGTCGAGTTATAGTACACTTATTAAAAGGATACAGGTGAATTATGGCAAAGATACGTATGCTCACTCCGCTTGTGGAGATGGACGGCGACGAGATGACCCGCGTTTTATGGAAGTGGCTTAAAGAAATTTTGTTGGAGCCGTATATTGATTTAAAGACGGAATACTACGATTTGGGTCTTACCGAAAGGGACAGAACCGACGACAAGGTTACGGAAGAGAGCGCGCTTGCAACAAAGCGTTTAGGCGTTGCCGTAAAGTGCGCCACAATAACTCCCAACGCGCAGAGGGTGGAAGAATACGGTTTAAAACGTATGTGGAAGAGCCCCAACGGCACTATCCGCCGCATACTCGACGGCACGGTGTTCCGCGCTCCCATAATAGTAAACGGCATTACCCCGTACGTTCACGGCTGGAAGAAGCCCATAGTCCTCGCCCGCCACGCCTACGGCGACGTTTACAACTCTGTGGAGAGCAGGGTAAAGGCGGGGCAGAACGCCTATCTTTTGGTAACCGATAAAGACGGCAACGAGGTTGAGCGCAAGCTTGTCCATTCGTTTGACTGCGACGGCATAGTGCAGGGCGTGCACAATCTGGATAAATCGATTGAAGCCTTTGCCCGAAGCTGTTTCAACTATGCGCTGGGAAATAAAATTCCTATGTGGCTGGGCGCAAAGGACACCATTTCAAAGACTTACGACCACCGTTTCAAGGATATTTTTGCCGAGATTTACGAGTGCGACTACCGCGCGGCGTTCGAGAAGGCGGGCATATACTATATGTACACGCTGATTGACGACGTTGTGGCGCGCATTATGCGCTCGGAGGGCGGCGTTTTGTGGGTGTGCAAAAACTACGACGGCGACGTTATGAGCGATATGGTGGCTACGGCTTACGGGTCGCTGGGTATGATGAGCAGCGTGCTTGTATCGCCCGACGGCAAATACGAGTTCGAGGCGGCGCACGGCACGGTTACTCGGCACTACTATAAGTGGAGAGAGGGGGAGGAAACTTCCACCAATTCCGTGGCTACAATATGGGCGTGGACGGGCGCGCTTGCCAAGCGCGGCGAGCTGGACGGCATTGCCGAGCTTACGGCGTTTGCCAAAAAGTTAGAAAAGGCTACCGTAGAAACAATTGAAAGCGGGTATATGACGGGCGATTTAATTCCGCTGTTTAACCGCGAGGGCGTAACCCCCGTAAAGCTGGAAAGCAGGGCGTTTCTGAAAAAGATTGCAGAGAAGTTATAAATAGTTTTTTAACTAAAAAGGAAAGTCCCCGCGCAACGCACCGTTGCGCGGGGGCTTTTGTGGTTTAGTTTACGTTGTGTTTCCGTCTGTACATTTTACAGTATATGCAAGGTATGTAGGGAGCCAGCCCGTGTCCTTTTCAACGGCGCTCCACTGCACAATCGTTCCGTTGAAATATACGGTTTGCAGTTTGTTGCATCTGGCAAAGCAATAATACGACAGCTTGCGTAACGAAGTTGAAAAACTTACGCTGTTTAAACTGGTGCATTCCTCAAACGCGCTTTGCCAAATCTCTTCCGCGGCGGGCAGTTTTACCGTGGTAAGCGAGTGGCAACCGCCGAAAGCCGTGTCCTTTACGGTAGTAACGCCGTAACATTCAAGCGTTTTTAAACCCGTACAGTAGTTAAACGCGCCTCTTCCTATAATTTTCAGGTTTTCGGGCAAGACTACGTTTTCAAGTTTTTCGCAGTAGGCAAACGCGGTGTCGCCTATTTGTGAAAGCCCGTCGCCAAACCTAACGGCGGATAAATTTTCACATTCGTAAAATGTGCTGTCGCCCAAACTTTGTACGCCGTCGCCTATTACCGCGCTTTTAAGATTGCGGCACTTATAAAAGGCTCTCACGCCTAAATTTTTAACGCTGTCCGGAATTTCTATTTCCGCAAGACTGCCGCATTCGGCAAAAGCCAGGTCGCCTATTTCTTCCAACCCCTCGCTTAAAGTAACTCGTTCAAGCGAAGGGCAGCTCTGAAATGCTCCGTTGCCTAAAATTTTAAGACTTGCAGGCAGTTTTATTTCGGCAAGGTGCGTGCGCGCAAAAGCGTTTGCGCCTATTGTCTGCACGCCATCGGGCATAATTATTTTACTCAAAAACAAGTAACTGTCGGCAAATGCGTCCGCGCCTATAAATTCCAAACTGCCCGCAAGCGTTATCCCCGTAATTCTACGGTTTGACTTGAACGCGGAACTTTCAATGCCTTTCACGGGCTTTCCGTTGAATAAACCGGGAATTACAAGGTTGCCGCTAACGTCGCCGCCTACTACGGTATAATATGTGCCGTCGGCTGACGTCAGGTAATTAAGCCCTTCCGAAGCCTTTAATTGGTATTCGCAGTGTCCGCAGTGCAAATTGCCGTCAATTAAGTGCCTGATAAGCGTTACGGGCGCATTGCCGCAACTGCAAACGGGAGCTCGCCAATGATAATCGTCGTTAAAATAAAACGTTTCGGAATATTGGTGCCCCGTTGCGCTACCTGCGACTACAACCGTGTCGGTTGCGGAGCATCTGCCGCAATGCGCCGTCTTGGTTCCGTCCTCGGTACAGGTGGCGTCGTTGTTGAAAACGTATTCTGCAAACAAGTGCCCCAATTTGGAGCCTTGGGCAGTTTTGGTATCCGTTGCGGCGTTGCAACGTTCGCAGTGCGCCGTCTTTGTGCCGTCCTCGGTACAGGATGCGTCGTTATTGTAAACGTAATTTGCAAAATCGTGTCTGCCGCTGCCGATATCCGTTACCGTATTTTTATGCCCGCAAACTCCGCAAGAGGCGGTGCTTGTTCCGTCCGTAGTGCACGTTGCGTCGCCGTTGGGTATGTAAATGCCGTATCTGTGCCTTGCGCTTCCCGTATCCGCGACGGTGTCGCAAATTTCGCACCGCTCGCACTTCGCCGTCTTGGTTCCGTCCTCGGTGCAAGTAAAATCGCCGTTCGAAACGTAAGCGATAAAGCTGTGCCCAAGCGCGCTGCCCCCGTCGGGCAAGGTTTTCGTTTGTTCGCAAAACTCGCACTTCGCCGTTTTTGTGCCGTCGTCAAGGCAGGTTGCGTTGCCGTCGGAAACGTAATTTATATAGTTGTGGGTGTGGGCTCCTTTGGTCGGGTCGTGGGTCTTTTTTATTAAAACCCAACATAACGCCAGCGACAGGCACAGCGCCGCCGTAACCGAGAGCAATACAGCCCAAAGCCGTTTTTTCATAGTCGTATCTCTTTACCGTGTTCGGTATACATTAAATTGTATCACTGATTAGCCGAAAACACAATAGTTTCGTTTGTTTTTTTCAGCCAAATAAAAAAGGCGCGCCGCGCTTTTTCAGGGCGCGGCGCGCAAACAGGGAGTGAGCGGTATTAAGATTTTTTTAATATTTTTTCAAAGTTTACGCCGTAAAAATGTTCGCCGTCGGTAATTTTTATGCTGTCGGTAACAAACTTCGCCGCCGACAAACAAGATTTATGAACGCCTTCGCCCATCAGGTAGTTGGCTGTAAATACGGAGGCGAATATGTCGCCCGTGCCGTGCTTCTTTACGGGCAACAGCTCGTGCCAAATTATTTCGCCTTTGCCTTTACCGTGAATATACTCGCCGATTTTGCCGCCGTACTCAACGCCAGTAATTATTATTTCGGCATTGGTCAGTTTTGCAAGTTTTTCGGCGAGAAGATTTATAAAATTGCCGTCGTAGTCCTGTCGGTATTCCGTTTCTGTTAAAAAGCAAGCTTCGGTAACGTTGGGCAAAATAATGTCGGCGCGCCTTATAAGCTTGCGCATAGCCGCAACGTAATCGAGGTCGAACCCGCCGTAAAGTTTGCCGTTGTCGCCGAAAACGGGGTCTATTATTACGGGCGCGCCATCGGCTGAAAATTCGTTAAAGCATTTTTCCGCCAGCTCCATAAGCTCGGCTTTGCCAAGGTAGCCAAGCAAAAACGCATCGAATTTTATGCCGTTATTCTTCCAATTTCCGTATATGGCGGGAATTTCGGGAGTTAAATCGAGGTAGCTCCAACCCTTGAACATTGTGTGGTTGGAGAGCACCGCCGTGGGCAGTACGCACGTTTCTATTCCGTAGCGGGAGAGTATGGGCAGTGCGACCGTCAATGAGCATTGCCCCACGCACGATAAGTCTTGCATTGTCAAAATTCTTTTAGATTTCATTGTTTTAACCTCTTTTTGATTGGCGTTATTTGTTTTATTGGCGTTATTTGTTTTGTGGTCAAGTATTTCCCTTTTGAAGTCGGGCAAAAGTCCGCGCTTTACAAGTTGCGTTTTAATCGTCGTGCCGTAGCAAATAGCCGTGGCTATGCAAATTCCTATAACTTCCTGTATTACGTTGCGCGGTATGCTTGCAACGGCTACGGCAAGTCCGCTTGTTACGTATCTGTAAATAAAATAGCCCGCAACAACTATTACGCCGCCTATAACGGCGCAAACAGCCGCCTTTACGCATTCGAGTTTTTTAAGATTTCGGGGCGGAACGCAGTGCAGTAAAAAGGATACCGTCGCGCCCTGCAAACCGTGAATTAAAAGCGTTGCCAACATCATATGCGGGGCTTGAATCGCATCGTATAAAAGCGAGCCTACGCCGCCCGCGATAAAGGCGGCAAACGGGTCTAAAAGATACGCGGCGAACAGCACCATACCGTCTACCCAATAAATTCTGCCCGCAACCGTCGGCACGGCGGGTATAGCCATAGTGGCAACTACAAACGCAGTCATAAGCGCCGTGTAGGCAAGCCATTTTGTGGAGTATATTACTTTTTTGTTTTTAATCATTTTGAGCAACTCTTATACGTTTATCGTTGACTATTATATAACTTTTTGATATTATTAAAATATCCAATTTGAATATATTTTATAATACCAGATATTCGGCGCGCAGAGGTCGTTTAAACCGCCCGCCGCAAAAATATAGGTATTATAATAAGGTAATTAAAACTATGCTTACCTATCAGTTGCCCGAAAGGAACAAATATTACGCCCTGTACGTCGCCTTGCGCGGCGATATTTCCCGCGGGAAGCTTGCGGCGGGCGAAAAACTTCCCTCCAAGCGCGCGCTTGCAGAGCATTTGGGGCTTAGCGTTATAACCGTGCAAACGGCTTACGAGCAGCTTTTGGCGGAGGGGTACGTTTTAAGCAGGCAAAGGCGGGGGTACTTCGTTGCGGAAGTAAACGTCGGCAAAGCGACAGCCGCGCAATACTCCGTTGCGCCCGCCCGAGAAAAGGAAGAGTACGCCTATGACCTGTGTTCGGGGCGCGCGCCTTCCCGCCTGTTCCCCTTTTCCGTGTGGGCAAAACTTATGCGCTACACGCTTGCGGAGGAGGGAGGGCATCTTTTGGAGCGCGTGCCCTGCGACGGCGACTGGGCGTTGAAGGTTGCCATTGCAAACTATCTATACCGTTTCCGCGGCTTTGCCGTAGACCCGCGCTACGTAGTGCTCGGCGCGGGCGCGGAATACCTGTACGGCGTAATCGTCCAGCTTTTGGGTAGGGAAAAGCCGTACGCCGTGGAAAATCCCGTTTACGGCAGGGTGCCGCGCACGTACGCTCTCAACGGGGCGCGTTGCTCGTTAATTCCCGTCGGAGATAAGGGGGCGGACGTGGAGGCGGCGGAAAACAGCGGGGCGTGCGCTCTGCATATATCGCCCTCCCATCAATATCCCACGGGAGCGGTAATGCCGGCGGACAACCGCTCCCGCCTGATTGCCTGGGCGGAGCGCACGGGCGCGTATATAATAGAGGACGACTACGACAGCGAATTCCGCCTGTTCGGCAAGCCGTTGCAGACAATGGCGGGAATGAACGGTGAAAGGGTTATATATTTAAACACGTTTTCAAAGACGCTTGCGCCGTCGCTGAGAATGGGCTATATGGTGCTACCCCCCGTACTATATGCCCGCTACCGCGCTCTTTACGGCGAAAGCGCCAACGTTGTGCCGCTGTTCGAGCAGAAAACTCTTGCTCGGATGCTTGACGGCGGTTATTTCGAAAGGCACGTAAACAGGCTTAAAAACTATTACCGCGGCGTGCGCGCGCTCCTGCTTGAAAAGCTGAACTCGCTCAATATTGAAAAGCAGATAATCGAAACGGGCGGCGGACTGCATTTAACCGTGCGTCTGCCCGACTTCGAAAGCGACAATGCGATTAAGGAGGCGGCAAAGGCGCGGGGGATAAAAATCAAATGCGTATCCGACTATCTTTTAACCGCCGACCCGCGGTATGACAGAATAGCCGTAATCAACTATTCAAGCGTGGATAAAGACACGCTTACGGGAGGTAAAAATGAAACTTAATTTCGAATTGGTGCCCGACAGTTGCTGGTATTCTAATTTAAGAAGCCAATTGCCGAAAGAGGTATGGGATAGGATAAGAAAAAAGGCGTATGCGCGGGCGGGCGGCAAATGTATGCTCTGCGGCGCGCCGACGGCGCGGCTCGAAGCGCACGAACAGTGGGAGTACGACGACGCGGGCGGCGTGCAAAAACTCGTAAACGTTATAGCCGTTTGCAGGGCTTGCCACGAGGTGATACATATAGGTCGCACCCAGCTTACGGGTAGGGAAAAGGAGGCTTGCGAACACTATTTAAAGGTGAACGGCTGTACCTATGCGGAGTACCGCAATGCGCTTGGGCAAGCCAACGAAACGCACCGCGAAAGAAGCCGTAGGGAGTGGCGGTTGGACGTTTCCGAACTGCCCAAATTCCTTTAATCGCGGCATATATAGGGGGTAATAGCTAAAAGACGGTAAAAAGCCGCCCGCGCAAACGTTTTGCGCGGGCGGTTAATTTACTTCTTCTGTGCGGGATACATAACGTTTATATGCGGGTGTTCTCTCGTAGGTTGAATAACCGTAAACAATTTCGGGTCGTAAAAATCATACGATTTTTCCACGCCGTTATAATCTTTCCAGTTGAACGAGGGATATTGTCCCTTTACCCTCTGCATAATTGTGCCCGAATCGAGTATGTTTTTGTCTTCCTGCTCGAATATCTTTACTATATAATTGTTGATGTCCGTCTTGGGTATGGTTATCTTTCTGTCTTCGTCCTCTTCCTCAACGGCGGCGGGCTTTTCCGTTGTCGGCTGGGGTTGGGTGCGCTCGTTGGGCTTTTTGCCCTGCTTTGCGCCGTTGGTTTTTGGTTTGGCTTTCTTTTTGTTTTCTTCCGCCTGCGCCTCGGTTTCCTTTACGCCTTCCGCGGAGTACGTCTTTTTCAAGTCTTCGAGATATTTAAACTCGTTGCACGCCTTTACGAACGCGTGCGCCGTCTTTTCTTCCCCCGCGCCTATAACGTAAATGCCGCTCTCCTTCAACCGCCTTATAATAATCGTGTAATCGCTGTCGCTGGCGACTATGAATACGGTGTTTACGTTGCCCTGATACATTATGTCCATCGCGTCGACTATAAGCGCGGCGTCGGCAACGTTTTTAACCGTAGCCGTCTTGTTTTTGGCGCTCCTCTTTTTGTAGGGCATAACCTGAACGGGGCGGAGGGAGTGCGGGTTTAACTTGTCTTCCCACTTGTTGGGTATGCCGTCGTCATAGGTGTAGTAAAGTCTTTTATGCGTAACCCTTCCAAGCAAGGTGGCTTCCTGTTCTATCGCGTCGATATACTCGGAAGGAACGTTGTCGCCGTCTATCAAAAGGGCTATTATTTTTTCGTTGTTGCTTGCGTCCATTGTTTAATCTCCGTCCTCTAATTATACCCTTTTTGCCGCCCCGTGTCAAGTATTGCCGTTTTGGCAAATGCTTTTGCGCGCTATTCCGCGTAAGTGTGCCGCATTTTTGCGCATACTGCCGAAAAAGCCCCCGCGCGGCGGAGTATGTTAAAAGTTTTCAAACTCACAAATACAACATTTAGAAATGTGTTAAAAACTTTCATACAATATATTGTGTTTAGTTTCTTGACTTCGCGGCGGGGGCGGTCTATAATAGTCTGCGTTGCGCCGCGGACAAGCTGTGCTTTCGGGAACAACTTAAATTTTAACCGCCGCGCATATCTATTATTAAATATTATACAATATATAGTGTTTACGCTATTGACAAATAACAATATATATGTTATAGTGGCATTGTTCCACGTTGTGGAGGCTAAACACGAAAGACTAAGGGAGAGTAGCTGCAATGAAGGTTATTAAAAGAGACGGTTCAACGGTAGACTTCGACAGAAGCAAAATTTCAAAGGCTATTAAAAAGGCGAACGAGGCGGTGGATACCGAGGACAGGGTTACCGACGCCCAGATTGATAAAATAGTAGACGAAATCGCCAACCGCCACAGAACGCGTCTTTTGGTAGAGGACATTCAGGATATGGTGGAAGAAAAGCTTATGGAAAGGCAGAAGTACCGCCTTATGAAAGCTTATATTCTCTACCGCTACGAGCGCGCTCTCGTAAGAAAAGCCAACACCACTGACGAGAGTATTCTTTCGCTTATAAAAAACGCCAACAAGGACGTTATGGAAGAAAATTCCAACAAAAACGCCCGCACGGCATCCACCCAGCGCGATTTGATTGCGGGCGAGGTTTCGAAGGACCTTACCCGTCGCCTGCTGTTGCCCGAATATATCTCCAAGGCGCACGACGAGGGCGCGATACACTTTCACGACGCCGACTACTTTTTGCAGCCCATTTTCAACTGCTGTCTTGTAAATATAAAGGATATGCTTGAAAACGGCACGGTTATGAACGGCAAGATGATTGAAAGCCCCAAGTCGTTTCAGGTCGCCTGCACGATAGTAACGCAGATTATCGCGTCCGTCGCCTCCTCGCAGTACGGCGGGCAGTCGGTAAACGTTGCGCACCTCGGCAAATATCTGCGCCGCACGCGCGACAAATATAAGTGCGAGTGCGCGCGGGAGTTCGGCGATTCCCTTTCCAAAGAGGACGTGGACAAGATTGTCAATATGCGCTTGCAGAGCGAGCTTAAAGCCGGCGTGCAGACAATCCAGTACCAAATCAACACGCTTATGACCACTAACGGTCAGTCGCCGTTCGTAACGCTTTTCCTCTATCTCGACGACAACGACGAGTATATCGAAGAAAACGCTATGATTATAGAGGAAATTTTAAAACAGCGCTATCAGGGCATAAAGAACGAGGTTGGCGTTTACGTAACCCCCGCCTTCCCCAAGCTTATCTACGTTTTAGACGACAACAACTGCCTCAAAGGCGGCAAGTACGATTATCTTACGAGAATGGCGGTTAAGTGCTCTTCAAAAAGACTGTACCCCGACTATATTTCCGCAAAGAAGATGCGCGAAAATTACGAGGGCAACGTTTTCTCGCCTATGGGTTGCCGCTCTTTCCTTTCCCCTTGGAAGGACGAGGAGGGTAATTACAAGTTCGAGGGTAGGTTCAACCAGGGCGTTGTTTCAATCAATCTTCCCCAATGCGGAATTTTAGCCAAGGGCGACGAAAAGAAGTTCTGGGACATTTTGGAGGAGCGTTTACAGCTTTGCTACGACGCGCTTATGTGCCGCCACAACGCGCTTATGGGCACGCTTTCCGACGTTTCGCCCGTGCATTGGCAGTACGGCGCAATAGCGCGGCTGGAAAAGGGTGAAAAAATAGACAAATACCTTATGGACGGCTATTCCACAATATCGTTGGGGTATATCGGTCTGTACGAGGTTACAAAACTTGTAAAGGGCGTTTCCCACACCACTGAGGAAGGGCGCAAGTTCGCGCTCGAAGTTATGAAGACCCTGCGCGAGCACTGCGAGAAGTGGAAGAAGGAAACGGGCTTGGGCTTCGGTCTTTACGGCACGCCCGCGGAGAGTCTTTGCTACCGCTTCGCCCGCATAGACAAGGAAAAATACGGCACAATCAAGGATATTACGGACAAGGGCTATTATACCAACAGCTATCACGTGGACGTGCGCGAGAATATCGATGCGTTTACAAAGTTCACCTTCGAAAGCCAATTCCAGCAGATATCTTCCGGCGGCGCGATTTCGTATATAGAAATTCCCAATATGAAACAGAATCTCGACGCAATGGAGGACGTGGTAAAGTACATTTACGACAATATCCAGTATGCCGAATTCAACACCAAGAGCGATTACTGCCATATCTGCGGCTTCGACGGGGAAATTATAATAAACAAGGACAACGAGTGGGAGTGCCCCGTCTGCCACAACAAGGACCAGAGAAAAATGAACGTAACCCGCCGCACCTGCGGTTATCTGGGCGAAAACTTCTGGAACGTGGGAAAGACCAAGGAAATCAAGTCGAGAGTGCTTCATCTGTAATAAAACGCAACCGCCGCCGCGCGTCAACGCGGCGGCGGAATTTAACCTTATAAGAGGTTTTGTATGAATTACGCAACTATCAAGTATAACGATATTTCAAACGGACCGGGGGTGCGCGTATCTCTTTACGTAAGCGGCTGCCGCAACCGTTGCAAGGGCTGTTTCAACCCCGAAACGTGGGACTTTAACTACGGCGAGCCGTTTACGAAACAGACGGAAGATAAGATTATAGCGGCTATGAAGCCCGACCACATTAAGGGCTTTACGCTGTTGGGCGGCGACCCGTTCGAGCCTGAAAACGCCAAGGCGCTCGCGCCGTTTATAGTAAGGCTGAGGGCGGAGTATCCCAACAAGTCGTTCTGGTGTTTTACGGGGTACGATTACGAGCGCGACCTGCTTACGGGCAAGCTGGGCGACCACGACGCGGTTATGCGCATTTTAGGCGCGCTGGACGTGCTTGTCGACGGCAAATTCGTGGAGGAGCTGAAAGATTTGAATTTGCGGTTCAAGGGCTCTTCAAACCAGCGCACGATACTTGTACAACCCTCGCTTGAAACGGACGAAGTCGTGCTTTGGGACGGAGTAACTCCCGTTTAACGGCAAGTGCGCGGCAGGCGTTCGCGCCTGAAAAAAATATAAAAATTCATTTGGAAGGTACATATGAAAATCAAGGTTAAAAAGTTGAACGACAGGGCTGTTCTGCCCGTATACGGCAGTCAGTACGCGGCGGGGGCGGACCTTTACGCCTGCACTTGCGAGGAGCTGACGATAGCTCCCCACGCAACCGTTATGGTGCCCACGGGCATCGCGCTGGAATTGCCCGTAGGCTACGCGGGTTTTGTGTATGCGCGCAGCGGACTTGCTTCTAAGCGCAATCTTGCGCCCGCTAACAAGGTTGGCGTTATAGACTGCGACTACCGCGGCGAGGTTATGGTGGCGCTGCACAACCACGGCGAAACCGCGCAGACGGTGGCGGCGGGCGAAAGGGTTGCCCAGCTTGTAATAGCGCCGTATATTACGGCGGCGTTCGAGGAGGCGGAGGAGCTTTCCTCAACCGTGCGCGGGGAGGGCGGCTTCGGCTCCACCGGCACAAAATAGAATTTGATTTTAAGGTATGTAGGCGGCGCAACGCGCCGCTTTTTCATTTTTTTATAAGTTACCGCATAAGTTAGTAAACTATGGCGGACAAGAAAAAGAGCGGTATATTTGCGGCTGTCGGCGCGGCTACGGGGTTGGGCAACGCCTTCCGTTTTCCCGCGCTGTGCGTAAGCTACGGCGCGGCGTTTATTTTGGCTTACGCCGTTGCCCTGTGCGCGGTGTGTTTCCCTTTGCTCTGCGCGGAGCTTGGGTTCGGCAGGCGCGCGGCGACGGGCAAAAGGGCTGAAATATGGCGGGCAATTATGCGCGCGGCGGCGGTAAATTCTGCGGTAATCGCGCTATATTATGCGGTCATTGCGGCAAAACTCGGTTCGGCAAGCGTAAGTTTTGCCGTTTTCGGCAATGCCGGCTATACAAACGGCGCGGCGGCGTTTGCCGTGCTTGCGGCGGTAATAATTTGCGCGTTTATCCTGCTTAAAAGGGGCGCAAAAGCTCTGTCGTATTCGGGCAAAGCTTCCGTAATACTGTCGCTTGCCGCGTTTGCCTGCCTTGCCGCCGCGGGCGTCTTTCGCGGCGGCATATTCTCGTCCTTTTCGCTCTCCGCGCTCTGCGGCGGGGCAATTTGGTCGGACGCGCTCGGTCAGGCTCTGCTTGCGCTTTCGCTGGCGGCGGGGGTTATGCCGTCGTTTGCAAAAACTCTGCCGCAGTCCTTTTCGGTTCCGCGTACGGCGTTTAAAATCATAGCCGCAAATTTCGCGGGGTGTATGCTTGCAATGTGCGCAACGTTGCCGTTTGTTTCGGTCTTTCCCTCAACGGTCGGGGTAAATTGCGCGCTCGAAGTGTATCCGCAGGTAATTTTTGCGCTCTTTAATAACGCTTGGTCGGCGCGTTTGGTCGGCGCGGCGCTCTTTTTAGTGCTCACGTTGGTAGCCGTTCATTCGCTCTGTTCGTTGGCTCTGCCGCTCGTTTCGGCGGCGCGTATAAAGTTTGCCTTTGCACCGCTTGCGTTTTGTCTGTCGGCGGCGGCTCTGTATCCGCTGTTTTCGGCGCATAATCTGCAAATACTCTCTTCTTGCGACCGTATGGCTTGCTCGGTAAACGCGGTGGCAATTGCGTTTGCGGAATGTCTGTTTTTTGCTTCGCGGCGTCATATTAAGGGGGTAAACGCGCTTTTTATAAGATTTTTATGCCCCGCGGCGTGCGGTTTTTTGGCGGTATTTTCGCTATGCTCTGCGCGTTTTTCCTGCTTTTCGCCCCTCGCCTCGGCTTGCGCGTTTGTATTTGCGGCGGTGGTAATCGCGTGCGGGCTGTTTCCGCTGTTGACTTTTCCTGTTAAAAGATTTAAAATTTATACGCAATCGATAAAAGGCGGAAGTAAAAAAGAAAAGCTATGAAGAGGACGCTCGGGTATTTAAAACCCTATTCGGGAACGGTGGCGGCGGGCTTGGTTTTCAAGTTTGTCGGAAGCGTGGCGGAATTGTTTCTGCCCCTCGTTCTCGACTACATAATAGACGAAGCAGTGCCCAGAAAGGATACTGATATGCTAATTATCCTCGGCTTCGTTATGCTGGGGTTTTCGCTTGTCGCCCTCTTCGGAAACATTATCGCCAACAGGTTTGCCGCCAAATCTTCGGGCAATATGACGCGCGACTTGCGGCGCGACTTATTTAAAAAGACAAGCCTGTTGCGCAGTTCGCAGGTGGACGCGTTTACCCTGCCCTCGCTTATATCCCGCCTCACTTCCGATACCTACTACGTAAATCAGGCTGTCGCCCGCTCTCTGAGGATGGGCGTGCGCGCCCCCATACTTTTGGCGGGCGGGTTGCTTTTGACCTTTCTGCTCGATTGGCGGCTTGCACTCGTGCTTTTGGCTTGCGTTCCGTTTGTCGGCGCGGCGCTTGTAATAATCACCAAAAAGAGCGTGCCTATGTATACCGCAGTGCAGAAGAGCGGCGACGCCGCGGTGCGCGCAATGCAGGAAAATATCTCCGGCGTAAGGGTTATAAAGGCGCTTTCCAAGAGCGGGTACGAAACGGAGAAGTTTGCAAAAATTAACGAAAGGCTTATGGCGGACGAGTTTGCCACCAACAGGCTTGCCTCTTTAACCAATCCGTTGGTTACGCTCATTTTAAGCGGCGGGCTTGTCGGCGTAATCGCCGTTGGCGCGTTGCTCGGCGCGCAGGCGGGTACGGTGCTTGCCTTTCTGTCGTTCTTTACCATAATATTGAACGCAATGCTCGGCATATCCAAAATTTTCGTAACGCTCTCCCGCGGGGTAGCCAGCGCGGAGAGGATAGAGCGCGTTATGGAAACGGACGAAGTGATGCCCGTTGGCGAGTATCCCGAAAGCGACGGAGCTAACAAAATAGAGTTTAAGGGCGTAAGCTTTTCGTACAACGGCGTAAAGAACAACGTGGAGGGCGTGTCTTTCGCCGTCAAAGAGGGGTGGACCGTGGGCGTTATAGGCGGCACGGGAAGCGGCAAAACTACGCTTATAAACCTCTTGATGCGCTTTTACGACGTAACCGAGGGCGCGGTATACGTGGACGCAAAGGACGTGCGCTCTTACCAAAGCGGTAAGCTTGCCGAGAAATTCGGCGCGGCGTTCCAGAGCGATTTTTTAATCGCTTCCACCGTGCGCGAAAATATCGACTATTTCCGTAACCTGCCCGAAGAGAATATTTTAAAGGCGTTGCGCTGTTCCTGCGCGGAAGAGTTTGTAAACGGTTTGGAGGGCGGGCTTGATTTTGTGCTCGCGCAAAAGGCGGCGAATTTATCGGGAGGGCAAAAGCAGAGGCTGTTAATCGCCCGCGCGTTAGCCGCCTCCCCGCAAATCCTCGTTTTGGACGACAGTTCCTCCGCGCTCGACTATTCCACCGACGCTAAGGTAAGGGAAAATATCAATAAAAATTATCCGCGGTGCACTAAATTCGTAGTGGCGCAAAGAGTGAGCGCGGTGCGGCACGCCGACCTCATAATAGTTATGGACGACGGCAAAATCGCGGGCGCGGGCACGCATAAACAGCTTATGGAAAACTGCGGGGAATACCGTGAAATAAGCTTGGTTCAGGCGGGAGGCGATTTATGAAAGAGCCGCGTATGAACGTAAACGACAGGCGCGCGTTCGCCGCTAAAAAGGTAAACGTAAAGTACACCATTAAACGTCTGTTAAGCTACCTTAAACCTACTTTGCCGCTGTTTATAGTTGTGTTTTTGGGCAATCTTTTGTCGGTGGTAACGTCCCTGCTCGGTCCGTACGTCTGCGGGCTTGCCGTGGGCGAAATCAAGGCGGACGGCACTACGGATTTCAACGCCATAACCTACTACTGCATACTGCTCGCCGCGGTATATGTTGCGTCGGAAGTAATAAATTACGCCACGACGGTGGGTATGGCTTACGTGGCGAGGAAGATGACGGGGGCGATGCGCGCCGACCTGTTCAAGCGGCTTGTAAATCTTCCCGTGGGATATTTCGACACAAGGCAGGCGGGCGACGTAATTTCCGTTTTATCCTACGATATAGACACGGTGGGCGCCTCGCTCGCCAACGACGTCATTCTCGTTTTAAAGAGCGCGGTGCTTGTAGTCGGCTCGCTTGTTATGATGCTTGTAATCGCCGCGCCGCTGGTATTGGTTTTCGCCGTAACCATACCGCTCTCGCTCATATTGACGCGCGTGCTTGCAAAAAAGGTACAGCCGCTGTACCGCAGGCGTTCGGCGGAGCTGGGCGCGCTCAACGGCTTTGCCGAGGAAGTGCTCTCGGGGCAAAAGACCACCAAGGCGTACAACAGGGAGGCGGAAATACTTTGCCGCTTCGAGGAGAAGAACCAAAGCGCCAATAAGGCGTACACCTCGGCGGAATACTACGGCACCATATCGGGACCTTGCGTAAACCTTATAAACAACCTTTCGCTTACGCTGATTAGCGTGCTTGGCGCGCTTATGTTCGCCTTCGGCTGGGGCGGGGTTGGCATACGGCAGATTTCTTCGTTCGTGCTGTATTCGCGCAAGTTTTCGGGACCAATAAACGAAATAGCCAACGTTATAGGCGAGTTTCAGTCGTCCGTCGCCGCCGCAGAAAGGGTGTTCAAGGTGCTGGACGAGGAGGAAGAACAGCTGCACGCCGAGGGCGCGGAAGAGCTGACGGGCGTAAGGGGCGAAGTCGAGCTGAAAAACGTAAGCTTCGGCTACGTTGAGGGCAAACCCGTGCTTAAAAACTTTTCGCTTAAAGCCGAAAGCGGCGATATAATCGCCATAGTCGGCAAGACCGGCGCGGGCAAAACTACGGTTATCAACCTTTTGATGCGCTTCTACGACGCGGACGCGGGCGAGATTTTAATCGACGGCAGGGATATACGCACGCTTACGCGCTCTTCGTTGAGAGGGGCTTACACTATGGTTTTGCAGGATACCTGGCTGTTTGCGGGCACGGTGTACGAAAACCTTGCCTACGGCGCGGAAAACGTAACGAGGGAGCAGGTTGAAGAGGTGTGCAAAAAGGCGCGCATACATTCCTTTATTACCCGCCTTCCGCAGGGGTACGACACGTATCTTGCGGACAACGCGGTAAACATATCCAAGGGGCAGAAACAGCTTTTAACCATTGCCCGCGCAATGCTGTCGCCCGCGCCCGTGCTCATTTTAGACGAGGCGACAAGCAACGTGGATACGCGCACGGAAAGAATTATTCAGGCGGCGATGACCGAGCTTATGCGCGGCAAGACCTGTTTTGTAATAGCCCACCGACTTTCGACGATAGAGCACGCCGACAAAATAATAGTCTTGGAAAACGGCAACGCCGTAGAGCAGGGCGCCCACGCCCAACTTATGGCGAAAGAGGGCGCGTATTTCAGGCTGTACACAAGTCAATAAAAAAATAAAACCGCCCCGCGGGAACACAGCTTCCCGCGGGGCGGTTTCGTTTGCGGTTGCCGATTATTGCAAAATATAGAAATATTTTTCAATTTACGACAAATTCCGATAAACCTATTGCAATTTAAGATAATAGTGTGATAAAATTAAAAGGTAAGATTTTTTTAGGAGTGTACTATGTCTCAAAACAGTTTTAACGGTACGGGCGAACAGGAAAAGGCTCTGCGAAAGGTAATTGCCGAGCACCGTTCCGACCGCGGTTGTCTTATGCCCATACTGCATAAGGCGCAGGAAATCTACGGCTATCTTCCCGCAGAGGTGCAAACCCTTATAGCGGAAGAGTTGAACATTCCCCTTTCGGAAGTGTACGGCGTGGCTACTTTCTACACGCAGTTTTCCCTTCAACCCAAGGGCAAACACCGCATAAGCGTGTGCCTCGGCACGGCGTGCTACGTAAAGGGCTCGGATAAGATTTTGGCGGCGGTTGAAAGGGAACTGAGAATTTCGTGCGGGGAGTGCACTCCCGACGGCAGGTTTTCAATAGACAGTTGCCGTTGCGTGGGCGCGTGCGGACTTGCCCCCGTTATGATTGTCGACGACGACGTTTACGGCAGACTTACGGAAAAAGACGTTCCCGAAATTTTAGCTAAATATATGCAGGACTGAAAGGAGGCTTGAAATGACCGTTAAAGAATTGGAAAAAAGAGCGGCTTTAAAAGCCGACCTCATTAAGGTAAGAAGAATTATAAGGGAGCAGGCGGAAAAGCTTTCGGCAACCACGGGCTACCGCAAACAGGTGCTTGTGTGCGGCGGTACGGGCTGTACCTCTTCAAGCTCTCTTAAAGTTATCGAGCAGTTGGAAGAAAGCTTTAAACAGCTTAAAATAGACGACGTGCTCATCGTAAAAACGGGCTGCTTCGGGCTATGCGCGCTCGGTCCCATTATGATAGTTTATCCCGAGGGCGCGTTCTATTCGCAGATGACGCCCGAACACGCAAAGACGGTTGCCGAAAAGCACCTTGTAAAGGGCGGAGAAATAGTAAAGGAACTCCTGTATTCGGGCACCGTGCACGAGGACGGAAGCGTTATACCTTTTTCCGAAATTCCCTTCTATAAACACCAGATGCGCATTGCGCTTCGCAACTGCGGCGTAATCGCGGCGGAAGATATAGACGAGGCGCTTGCCGCAGGCGACTATCAGGCTCTCAAAAAGGCGCTGTTCGAAATGAAGCCCGACGAAATTATAGCCGAGCTTAAAGCTTCGGGTTTGCGCGGGCGCGGCGGCGCGGGCTTCCCCACCGGCTTGAAGTGGCAGTTTTCCAAGGAAGCTCCCGGCGACGTAAAATATATCTGCTGTAACGCCGACGAGGGCGACCCCGGCGCGTTTATGGACAGGTCGGTATTGGAGGGCGACCCCCACACCGTACTCGAAGCAATGGCGATTGCCGGCTACACGGTGGGCGCACACGAAGGTTACATATACGTTCGCGCGGAGTACCCCATTGCGGTAGAAAGATTGAATATGGCGATAGAGCAGGCGCGCCAAGCGGGCTTGCTCGGTAAAAATATTTTGGGAAGCGGCTTCGACTTCGACGTGTTCGTACGCCTCGGCGCGGGCGCGTTCGTCTGCGGAGAGGAAACGGCGCTGATGACTTCCATAGAGGGGCACCGCGGCGAACCCAGACCCCGCCCTCCCTATTCGGCGCAGTGCGGTCTGTTCCGGAAGCCTACCGTGCTCAACAACGTTGAAACGTGGGCAAACGTTGCGCCCATAATCCTGAACGGCGCGGAGTGGTTTGCAAATATCGGCACGGAAAAGAGCAAGGGCACCAAGGTCTTTGCCGTGGGTGGAAAAATCAACAACGTAGGGCTTGTTGAAGTGCCTATGGGTACTAAGCTTTCTACTATTATAAACGAAATAGGCGGCGGCATACCCAACAACAAGGCGTTTAAGGCGGCGCAGACGGGCGGACCTTCGGGCGGCTGTATCCCCGCGAAGTATATCGACATACAGATGGACTTCGACAACCTTGTGGCAATCGGCTCTATGATGGGGTCGGGCGGTCTTATCGTTATGGACGAAGACACCTGTATGGTGGATATAGCCAAATTCTATCTTGAATTTACCGCCGACGAAAGCTGCGGAAAGTGCACCCCCTGCCGCATAGGCACAAAGCGTATGTTAGAACTGCTTACGAAAATCACCGACGGCAAGGGTGAGAAAGAGGATTTGGAGAACATAAAGGAGATTGCCGAGCATATGAAGAGCTCTTCGCTGTGCGCGCTCGGACAGTCGGCTCCCAACCCCATACTTTCCACGTTGGCGCACTTCGGGGACGAGTACGAGGCGCACATAAGCGAAAAGCGTTGCCCCGCGGGCGTGTGCAAATCGCTTCTCAATTACTATATCAATCCCGATAAATGCCGCGGCTGTACGCTCTGCCTCAGGAATTGCCCTGCAAACGCAATAAGCGGCGCGGTAAAGAACCCGCACGAAATCGACCTTAAAAAGTGTATCAAGTGCGGTCAGTGCATAGCGCATTGTAAATTCAATGCAATAGAGAAGAGGTAAGGGAGGAAAGAGTAATGGTCAACTTAAAAATAAACGGCATTGCGGTAAGCGTGCCCGAAGGCTCTACTATTTTACAGGCGGCTAAGCTTGCCAACATAAGAATACCCACCCTCTGCTACTTAAAGGAGATACAGTGCATAGGCTCCTGCCGTATGTGCCTTGTCGAAGCTACGGGCGCAAGGGGCTTGGTTGCCGCGTGCGTGTATCCCGTTTCCGAGGGAATGGAAGTTAGAACAAACACCCCCAAGGTGAGAAAGTCGAGAAAGACCACCCTCGAACTCATACTTTCCACGCACAAGAAAAAGTGCCTTTCCTGCGTGCGCTCTATGAATTGCGAGTTGCAAAAACTTGCCTTGGAGTATAACGCCGAGGAGGATAAATTCGGTACCGACCACGATATAAAGCCAATAGACGACTTGTCGCCCTCGGTTGTAAGGGACAACTCCAAGTGCATAATGTGCACGCGTTGCGTGGCGGCTTGCGAAAATCAGACAATCGGCGCAATTGGTCCCAAAAACAGGGGTTACGCCAAGACAATCGGCTCGCCTTTCGACGTTTCGCTGGCGCATACTCCCTGCGTAAATTGCGGTCAGTGCGTAGTTGCCTGCCCCGTAGGCGCGCTGTATGAAAAGAGCTCGGTTGCCGACGTTTGGGGGGCAATCGTAGACCCTACAAAGAAAGTGGTGTTCTTTACCGCTCCCTCCGTAAGGGCTACTCTCGGCGAAGCTTTCGGCTTGCCCGTAGGCACTAACGTAGAAGGAAAAATGGTAACGGCAATCAAACAGCTTGGCGAAGTGGAGTGCTTCAATATGGACACCACCGCCGACCTCACGATTATGGAGGAGGCGAACGAGCTGTTGGCGCGCCTTAAAAACGGCGGAAAGACGCCTATGTTTACAAGCTGTTGCCCCGGCTGGATAAAATTCTGCGAGCATTATTATCCCGAGTTTTTGCCCAACCTTTCAACCTGCAAATCGCCGCAGGAAATGTTTTCGGCGTTGCTTAAAACTTACTATTGCCAGAAGAACGGCATAGCTCCCAAAGATTTGTACGTCGTTTCGGTTATCCCCTGCACGGCAAAGAAATTCGAAGTTACAAGGGAGGAGCTGGGCGGCTATACCGACAGCGCAATCACCACGCGCGAGCTTGCCAAAATGATTAAGGAAGCGGGCATAGATTTTGTAAACCTTACCGACACGCCTTACGACGACCCGTTCGGTCTTGCTTCGGGCGCGGGCGCCATATTCGGCGCTACTGGCGGCGTTATGGAAGCGGCTTTAAGAACGGCGGCGGCAGTGCTCGGCGGCAAGAACGAGCCGTTGGTATTTAACGAAGTTAGGGGTACGAACGGCTTGAAAGAAGCTACTTATACCCTCGGCGGCAAAACGGTAAACGTTGCAATTGCAAGCGGACTTGCCAACGCAAGGAAGGTTATAGAAAGTATCAAGAGCGGCGAAAAGGAGTACACCTTTGTAGAAATTATGGCTTGCCCCGGCGGCTGTGTAAACGGCGGCGGACAGCCCTACGTTCACGACGAGGTGCGTAATGCTCACGACCTTAAAACCCTGCGCGCGCAGGCTCTCTACGATTACGACAGCGACAGCGCGGTGCGTTGCTCGCACGATAACGCAACCGTAACAAAGCTGTATAAGGAGTTCTTTGGCGAGCCCAACAGCCACAAGGCGCACGAGTTGTTGCATACAACCTACGTTGAAAGACCTAAGTATTAAGAGCGTAGTTTGTTTAAACGGTTAAATTTTAAAGGGCGATTTTGGGCTACACTATAAACAACTTTAACAATTATGTTATTAAGCGGGGCGCATTTGTAAAATGCGCCCCGCGTTTTTTCTTGGCTTGCCCCTTGCGTCTAAGGAAGAGGCTCCGCGTAGCGGTGGTGAGGGGGCGGTAATTGTTTTCCTGAAAAACTCTTTGCTTTCATTTTTATTAAGGACAAAGGTAAGTGGCTATTGCACTCGCCTTTTGTTTTCCACTTTTGTTAAGGTGTACGCCATACCCTTGCTTTCCCTCTTTGTTAAGGTGCAGGCAAGAGTTACCGCGTCAGCCCCTTGCTTTCCCCCTTTTGTAATAAGGGGGGAGAGCGTCGCCGCAGGCGACGAGAGAGAGGGTTCAAGTAAATAATTGCCTTATGTAAAGCAAGTGGTTACAGATAATAAATTAGAAATATTACATATTAAATAATATTAAACATTAAATAAAGTAAAAATTTACACATCCCTCATCTGTCTGCTATGCAGACATCTTCCCCCTTTGCTAAGGGGGAAGACAAGAGAATGGGGTGCGGCTAATATTCTTCTATGCCTATAAGGTAGCCGCAGGTTACGTCGAAAAACTTTGCAATGGCGGCAAGCGTATTAAAGTCGGGCTCTGAATAGCCGTTTTCCCATTTATATATGCTTTTAGCGGTAACGTTTAAAATATTTGCAAGTTTTTGTTGGCTTATCTTTTCTATTTTTCTCAATTCCTTTAACCTTTGGCTGAATATTTCCATTTTATTTCTCCTGTACAGTTTAATTTATACCGAGTAAAAAATCCGCAGTAACGTTAAAAAAATTTGCAATAGCTATCAAATAGGTTATTTTGGGTAAAGTCCGTCCGCACTCCCAATCGCATATGCTGCTATTCGTCGTATGCAATATTTTAGCAAGTTGTTTTTGGCTTAGGTTTTTAGATAATCTCAACTGCTTTATCCTTGTGCCGATAGCCGTATTTTTCTTGATTTTCATAATTTAATTATACAAAATAATTTTAATTTTGTAATTGCTTCCTACAAAGAGTAGAAAAAAACAATTTGCGTTGCCTTTATTTCTCGCCTTATTTACAGGTAAAAAAACACAATAAAAGGGCGGAGCTTTTCGGCTCCGCCCTAAGTTTATTGTTTGATTAGGTTGTGGGGTTGGTGGGAGTGGGTATCATAATAGTGCCGTTGCCTTCGTTCATCATAACGTCGGGCAGTTTGCCGTCCCACTTGGAAAGATATTCAAGGTACTGCAAGTAATTTACCAAAAGCTTTTTGCTTGCTTCGGCTTCCGTACCCGTGCCCCATTCGATTTCGTATACGGGTTCCTCGTCCGCGCCTACGGTTTCCTTTACCGTATAGCCCATAGAGCGCGCAAGCTCTACAATTTTAATCTTGGTTGCGTACGCTTCCGCCGATGCGATTAGCTTCTGCGCTTCGGCGTCGGCTTTCGCCACTTCGATTTTGGCTTCCGCCTGCTTTTTGGCAACTTCAAATTCCTTTTCGGCGTTGATTATAGCCGTTTCCTTTTCGTACTGCGCCTTCAACTTTTCCTGTTCGGCAATCATTTTGTCCTCTACGGTCTTTTCAAACGCGTCGGAAAAATCTATGTTGGTAAGCACTACGGTGTTTACAATAACGTAATAGTTAGCGTCAATAGCCTTTTTAACTACTTCTTCAACTTTGGGCGATATGCTTGCGCGGGTTTCTATAATTTCCATAGCCGAGTAAGCCGAAAGCACCGATTTTGTTTTTTCTATCGTAACGCTCTCTATTTTGCCCGAAAGCGTTTCAAGTCCGCCGTAGTTGGTGGCTATTTCAATGGCTTTCGAAGTGTCGATTTGGTACTGAACGGTCATAACTATGTCCATAGTCTGCGCGTCTTTCGAGTATGCGGGGCTTCTTATTTCAAGGTTTTGCACCTTTGCGTCGTACTTTTCGTACGATTCCGTTACCCAGAAATCGAAGTACGTGCCCGCCGTTCTTACGTTGCGCGCCTCGCCCAAGTGCTTCACAACCGCAACTTCGCCCGCCTGAACGGTGTGGAAGCTGAAAGGTATAAGCAGAAACAGGATAAACGCGCACGCCGCCGCGGCGCCCGTTATGCCGCCCGCTACGGGTTTTTTGGTAACTCTTCTGTTGCCAGCCGAAGCCAAAGGTCTTCTGCCGGAAACCAGACAGACGGTTGCAAGTATGCAACCTGCGCTTATAAGCGCAAAAACTATACCGAGTATAATGCCTATTGCCATATTGTTTTTTAAATCTCCTTAAAATTGATTTTTACGGTTATTATATTACATTATTTTTTCAGTCCGTGTCAACATCGCCTTTCTGTATTTTTTACAGAAAAATTGCAGAAAATTCTGCCGTTTGCCGTTTCGACGTTGGCGTAACCGTCATAAACTCTCATACCGGTGTGTCCGAAAAATATATGAATATATCCGTTTTGTATATGGACGGGTAAAAAACAAAGGCTTATAATAAAAATGTATGAATATATGCGTGCGTTTGCGCGCGTAAGGAGAAAAAATGGATATAAAACAGAAGTTGGACGAGCTTGTCGAAAACCTCGGCAACGTGGGCATAGTGCCCGTTATCAAGCTTGACAGGGTTGAAAATGCCGAAAAGCTTGCAAAGGCATTGCGCGAGGGCGGAATAAATTGCGCGGAAGTTACTTTCAGGGCTAAGGGCGCGGACGAAGTTATCAGGAGAATGACCAAGGCGTATCCCGATATGCTTGTGGGCGCGGGCACGGTATTAACCTGCGAGCAAGCCGACGCCGCATACAAGGCGGGGGCAAAGTTCTGCGTAGCCCCCGGGCTCAATCCCAAGGTCGTAAAACACTGCCTCGACAAGGGCATACCTTTCGCGCCCGGGCTTTCCTCGGCAAGCGAAATAGAGCAGGCTTTGGAGCTGGGGCTGGACTTTGCAAAGTTTTTCCCCGCGGAGCAGGCGGGCGGGTTGCCGTATATCAAGTCGGTTTGCGGACCGTACACTACAATGCGCTTTATGCCTACGGGCGGCGTAACTGCGGATAATATCAACACTTACCTTTCCTACAACAAGGTTGTTTGTTGCGGCGGAAGCTGGATAGTGCCCGCTAAAATGCTGGACGAAGAAAATTGGGAGGGCATAACCGCGCTGTGCAGGGAAGCCATAGATAAAATGCTCGGCTTTAAAATGGTGCACGTAGGCATCAATTGCGCCAACCCCGAACAGGCGGAAAGCGTTGCCGACAAATTCGATACGGCTTTCGGCTTCGAAAAGAAGGTGGGCAACAGCTCGGTTTTCGCTTCCACTTTCGTTGAATGTATGAAATCGCCGTTTAAGGGCGATATGGGGCATATAGCCGTTGCCACCAACTCGGTAAAGCGCGCGGTATATCAGTTGAAGTCCCGCGGGTTCGAGTGCGACCAAAGCTCCTATAAATACGATAAAGCGGGCAATTTGACCGTGGCGTATTTAAAGGACAGCTTCGGCGGGTTTGCCGTGCATCTCGTTCAGGCAAAGTAATCGGCGCTTATCGCAAAAAATTAAAATTAAAAACTTTATTTATAAAGGAGAAAAAAATATTATGAAAAAAATCGTAACTATGGGCGAAATTATGCTTCGTCTTTCCACACCCAATAACGAAAAGTTTATTCAGGCGGACGAGTTCGACATCAATTACGGCGGCGGCGAAGCCAACGTTGCGGTGTCCTGCGCAAACTACGGGCACAAGGCTGAGTTTGTAACCGCCGTTCCCGCAAACGAAATAGGCGACTGCGCCGTTGCGGCGTTGAGAAAGTACGGCGTGGAAGTGGAGCATATAGCGCATTGCGGCGAAAGGCTCGGGATATATTACCTTGAAACGGGCGCGTCCGTAAGACCCTCCAAAGTAGTTTACGACAGGGCGCACTCCTCCATATCGACGGCAACGGCAAAGGACTTCGATTTCGACGCCATTTTCAAGGGCGCAGACTGGTTCCACTTCACGGGCATTACTCCCGCCGTATCCGACAGCGCCGCAGTGCTCACGGAAGAAGCGTTAAAGGCGGCTAAAAAGCACGGCGTAACCGTTTCCTGCGACCTCAATTTCCGCAAGAAACTGTGGTCGAGCGAAAAGGCTAAAAAGGTTATGACCAACCTTATGCAGTACGTTGACGTGTGCATCGGCAACGAAGAGGACGCCGACCTCGTTTTAGGCTACAAGCCCGGCGCAACCGACGTAACCAAGGGCGATTTGGAGCTTGCGGGCTATCAGGATATATTCAAGAGAATGTGCAAAGACTTAGGATTTAAGTACGCCATATCTTCCCTCCGCGTTTCCCACTCGGCTTCGGATAACGGCTGGTCGGCTTGCATTTACGAAGCGAAGAGCGGTGAATTCTATCACTCCAAAACCTATTCACTGCACCCCATTGTAGACCGCGTAGGCGGCGGCGACAGCTTTGCGGGCGGCGTTATTTGCGGCTTCCTCGACGGCAAAGACTTTAAGTCGGCTCTGGAATTCGGCGTTGCGGCTTCGGCTTTGAAGCACACCATCCCCGGCGACTTCAACCTTGTTTCCCGCAAGGAAGTGGAAGCGCTTGCGGGCGGCGACGGTTCGGGACGCGTACAGCGCTAAACTTTTTAATTAACTACCGCGTTTTGAAAAACGACGGGGGAGGAGTTATATGCAAATAGCTTTCCGCACGCACGACCTCGGCGTTAAAGGCGCCGCGGCGGCGGTAGAAAAATGTAATAACTGCGGTATACAAGCCGTTCAGTTGGTGGCGTACAAGTTCATAGATGAGTTGCCCTATCAGCCGAACGCGCTCACCGCGGAAAAAGCCGAGGCGTTGGGCAACGCTTTAAAAGAGGGCGGAATAAGGGTAGGGCTGATAGGCGCGTACTTCAATCCCGTTCATTCAAATAAGCAAAAGGTTGCAAATTGCAAGGCGGTATTTAAGGACTATTTAAAGTACTCTTCGCTCCTCGGTTGCGACACGGTCGGCAGTGAAACGGGCAGTTACAACGACGACAAGTGGACTTACAACCCCTTGAACCGCACGGATGAAGCCCTGCAAACTGTTATAGAAACCTTTACCGAACTTGCCGATTATGCAAAGACGGTCGGCGCGTATATCGGTATGGAGGGCGCGGCGGGGCACGTATGTTACGACGTTAAAACGCTTAAACGCGCGGTTAACGGAGTAAACAGGGATAACGTAAAAGTCATTTTCGATATTTACAACTATCTTGACGAAAGCAACCACAGCCGCTATCTTCAAATATTGGAAGAGGGCTTAAAGACCTTTGCGGGCAATATAACCGTATTTCATTTAAAGGACTATGTTTTGCAGGACGGCAAAATAAAGCAGGTGCCGCCAGGTAAAGGGCTTTTCGATTATCCCGCAATACTCTCGCGCATTAAAGCGTACGACAAAGACGCGGTTTTGGTGCTTGAAGGCACTACGGGCGAAAATATCGTACCTTGCTCGGAGTACGTTAAAAAAGTTTGGGAAGAAGTGTAAAATAAAAAATTGCAGCAATATATTAAGGAGTTATTATGAAATTTGACGTAAGATACGTAAGTCATCCCGACGATTCCAAGAAGTACGACACCGAGGAACTGCGGGAAAAATATCTGATTGAAAAACTGTTCGAGGAGGACGATATTCTTTTAACGTACTCCCATCAGGACAGAATGATTGCGGGCGGCGCAATGCCCGTTAAAAAAGCTTTGGCTTTGGGGACGTTCAAGGAGCTTGCAACCGAATATTTCCTCGAAAGAAGGGAGATGGGCGTAATCAATATAGGCGGCGCGGGCGTTATAGCCCTCGACGGCAAGAAATATGAAATAGGACACAAAGAGGGCATATATATCGGTATGGGAACAAGGGAAATTACCTTTACTTCCGCCGACGCTAAAAACCCCGCTAAATTCTATATCAATTCCTGTCCCGCGCACAAAACCTATCCCACGGTTAAAATAACCAAGCCCGTAGAGGGCAAGCCCGCGCCCGAAGGCGTGCGCTACTGCGTACAGCGCCATCTCGGCGAGGAAAGAACCATAAACAAGAGAACTATTAACCAATTTATAGTCGGCGACGTGTGCGAAAGCTGTCAGCTTGCTATGGGTATGACCGAGCTTGCCGAGGGCAGCGCCTGGAACACCCTTCCCTCGCACACCCACGAAAGAAGAATGGAAGTGTATATGTACTTCGAAGTGCCCGCGGACCAGGCGGTTTTCCACCTTATGGGCACCCCGCAGGAAACAAGGCATATTACAATGCATAACGAGCAGGCGGTAATTTCTCCCAGCTGGTCTATTCACAGCGGCGTAGGTACTTACAACTACACGTTCATTTGGGGTATGTGCGGCGAAAATCAGGCGTACGACGATATGGACAATATCAAAACGCAGGATTTGAGATAAGCGTTTTATAACGTCCGCAACAGGCAAAACAACGTTTTTGCGCCGCGCTCTTACTTGGGCGGACGGCAAATGAAAAATTGCGGGTACTTAAATATTACAACAAGAGGGCGACGCCCTAAAATCGCAGAAAATCTTTTATGGTTTATAAAATGATTTATGCGGGAAAATAAAATTTCAGGGGAAACTTCAATGGCACAGTTATTATTCAAAGACGTAAATAAAGTCTATCCCAACGGATACCACGCCGTTCACGACTTTAATATGGAAATCAAAGACGGCGAGTTTATCTGCCTTGTCGGCGATTCGGGCTGCGGCAAATCGACAACACTGCGTATGATTGCAGGGCTGGAAGATATAACCGCGGGCGAGTTTTATATAGACGGCAAGCTGGCAAACCAAATGACTTCGAGGGAGAGGGGAATAGCAATGGTATTCCAGTCCTACGCGCTCTATCCCCACCTCACCGTTTACGAAAATCTTGCGTTCGGACTTATGCTCGAAGGAATCGACGCAGACGTAATAGAAGAAAAGGTGCAGGCTACGGCTAAAATTCTCGGACTTACCGACTATCTTGAAAGATTCCCCAGAAATCTTTCGGGTGGTCAGTGCCAGCGCGTTGCAGTAGGTCGCGCGCTCATACGTAAGGTGTCCATATTCCTTATGGACGAACCTCTCTCCAACCTCGACGCAAAACAGCGCGTTACTATGAGGTCGGAAATTAAGCAAATTCACCGTTCGGTAGGCGCTACGACAATATACGTAACGCACGACCAGACGGAAGCTATGACTATGTCGGACAGAATAGTCGTTATGAAATCGGGCGGATACGTTCAGCAAATCGGCACGCCGTTCGAGCTGTATTTCTACCCCAAAAATCTCTTCGTCGCGGGCTTCATAGGCGAACCTCCTATGAACTTTTTAAACGGCAAGGTAGAGGGCGGAAAATTTGTAAACGGGGCGGGGCTTTGCTTCGATATCAAGCCCATCGTCAAGGACGTAGCTTCGATAGAGGGCAGGGAAGTGGTGTTTGCTTTCCGTCCCGAAGCAATCAAGCTTGCCAAGGGCGGCAAGGCGGGCAAGGACGAGTATTTAATCGAAGCTCAGGTTGATTTGACCGAACTACTCGGCGATACCACAAACGTTTACGCCAACGTCGGCGACGTAAACGTAATTTTAAAGGTCAACCCGCACGACACCCCCGAAATGGGCGCGGCGTTTAAATTCTGCGTGCCCCACAAGGCGGCGTACGTCTACGATAAAGAAACGGAGGAAGCCGTTCCTTCCGACGTGCAAAGACAGTAAGCGGCACAGCAATCAGGAGAACGTATTTTATGGAAATTATAAGCAAAAAAATTTATGACAAGCCCGAAAGACCAATTAAAATTATGCAGTTTGGCGAGGGCAACTTTTTAAGGGCGTTTGTCGATTGGATAATTCAGCGCCTCAACGACGACGGCGCAATCAATGCGGGCGTTGCCGTCGTTCAGCCTATGCCTTTCGGCAGGGTTAAGGAATTGAAAGAGCAGGACGGCTTGTACACCCTGCGCTTGGAGGGCATAGACAACGGCGAAGAGGTTAAAAAGAGCCGCGTTATAGACGTAATAGGCGACCTTATAAACCCTTTCGAGGAGTATGAAAGATATCTTGCATACGGCGAAAGCGAAGATTTGCAGGTAATTATTTCCAATACGACGGAGGCGGGCATAGCGGTAGACCCTACCGACACAAATCTTACGGAATGCCCCAAGTCCTTCCCCGGCAAGCTTTTGGCGCTTTTGAAGAGGAGATACGACCACTTTAACGGCGCTTTGGATAAGGGGTTGGCGATAGTCCCCTGCGAGTTGATTGACAACAACGGCGACGAGCTTTACAGGTGTTTGACCGAGCTTGCCCGCATAAACAAAATGGACGAAAAATTTATAGAGTGGTTGCAGAAAGCCAATCACTTTACGTCGACTTTGGTTGACAGAATCGTCCCCGGTTATCCCAGAAGCGAAATAGAAGAAATCAAAAAGGAAACGGGATATATTGACAACAACATAGTAAAGGGCGAAATTTTCCATTTGTGGGTTTTGAAAAAAGAGCCGTTCGTGCAAAAGGTTTTGCCCGCCGATAAGACGGGGCTTAACGTTATATTTGCCGACAGCATAAAGCCGTATAAGCAGAGAAAGGTTAAAATTTTAAACGGTTCGCACACGGCTATGGTGCCCGTGGCATACCTTTGCGGCATAGATACGGTAGGCGAAGCGGTAAACGACAAGACGGTAGGCAAGTTTGTGCGCGACTTTGTTTTCGAGGAGGTAAATCCCACAATCGATTTGCCGCAGGCGGAAATGGTTGCCTTTGCCAACAGCGTTATAGAGAGGTATAAAAACCCCTTTATCCGCCACGAGCTTATGAGCATAGCCTTGAACTCCACAACCAAATTCCGCACCCGTCTTTTGCCCACGCTTGAAGATTATATACGCATAACGGGCAAACTGCCCCAACGTCTACTGTTCGCCTTTGCGGCGCTAATTGAATTCCACAAGGGCGTAAGGGGCAACGAAAAAATAGCCTTGAACGACGCGCCCGAACTTCTTGCGCATTGGTCAAAGCTCTGGGCGGAATTTGACGGCGACTATACCGCGCTTGCAAAAAAGGCGCTTGGCTGGACGGAAGCGTGGGAAGTAGATATGAATACCCTGCACCCCGATTTAACGGCAACGGTAGCCAAGTACTTGCAGGCTATCGATACCAAGGGTATGAAGGCGGCTGTCGAGTGTTTTGCAGGCGGTTGCTCGGGTTGCTGTAAGTAATAGGAATAGATATGGCTAAAAAATCGATTATTATAAATCCGCTCGACAACGTTGCCGTGGCTCTGTGCGACCTTAAAAAGGGGCAGACCGAGCAGGGCGTAACGCTGAAAGAGGATATAACCAAGGGGCATAAGTTCGCCCTTAAAGATATAAAGAGCGGCGAGCATATTTTAAAGTACGGCAATCCCATAGCCTACGCCACCGCCGATATTAAAGAGGGTTGCCACGTGCACACGCACAACGTGCACACAAACCTTTCGGAAAATCTGGAATACGAATACAACAAAGTTTCCACTCCGCTCGGCAAGGTTGCGGGGCGCAAGGTAAACGTGTACCTGCGCGCAAACGGCGAAGTTGGCATACGCAACGAAATATGGGTAATACCCACCGTAGGTTGCGTAAACGGACAAGCCAAAGAAATAGTCGAAAGGTTTAAGGCGGAGTGCGGCGAAGTAGGCGACGGGGTATTTGCGTATACTCATCCCTACGGCTGTTCCCAGCTCGGCGACGACCACGAACGCACCAAACTCATATTGCAGAAAATGGTGCGCCACCCCAACGCGGGCGGCGTGCTGGTGCTCGGGCTCGGGTGCGAAAACAACCAGATGGCGGCGTTCCGCCAGACGCTTGGCGCGGTTGACGAAAGCAGAATAAAATTTCTTGTCTGTCAGGAAGTCGAGGATGAAATAACTTCTGGCGTAAACCTGTTAAAGGAAATTGCCGTACAGGTAAAAAGGGACAAGAGGGTAGAAAAGGATATTTCCTGCCTTAAAGTAGGCTTGAAGTGCGGCGGAAGCGACGGGCTTTCGGGGATAACGGCAAACCCGCTCGTAGGGCGTTTTTCCGATTATATAGTTGCGGCGGGCGGCACTACCGTCCTTTCCGAAGTGCCCGAAATGTTCGGCGCGGAACAGCTGTTGATGAACCGCGCAAAGGACGAAAAGACTTTTGAAAAAATCGTAAAACTCATAAACGATTTCAAGGACTATTTCCGTAAAAACGGTCAGGTCGTTTACGAAAATCCCTCTCCCGGCAACAAGGCGGGCGGCATAACCACGCTGGAAGACAAGTCGCTCGGCTGTACGCAGAAATCGGGCGCGGGTCCCGTGCAGGACGTTGTTTTCGACGACGGATATATCACGGAAAAGGGTTTAAACCTGTTAAACGGACCGGGCAACGATATGTGCGCCGTAACCAATATTGCGGCGGCGGGTTGCCATTTGGTATTGTTTACCACGGGGCGCGGCACGCCGTTCGGCGGGTTTGTTCCCACTTTAAAGATTGCCACCAACTCCGACCTTGCCAAAAACAAAGCCAATTGGATAGATTTTAACGCGGGCGCGGTGCTTGAAAGCGACTTTGACGTTCAGCTTGAAAAGCTTGTAGATTTGATTGTCGAAGTTGCGGGCGGCAAAAAGACTAAAAACGAAATAAACAATACAAGGGAAATAGCTATTTTCAAAACGGGCGTTACGCTGTAAAACTTTTGGAGTAGCAAGCAATACGAGGAGTAAATTTATGAAGAAATTTATGGATAAAGATTTTCTGCTTGAAACTGAAACGGCAAAAAAGCTGTATCACGAACACGCGGAGCATATGCCTATTATAGATTATCACTGCCATTTACAGCCCAAAGAGATTTACGAAGATAAAAAATTCAGAAATCTTGCCGAGGTATGGCTGGGAGCTGGCGACAGGTACGGCGACCATTATAAGTGGCGCGCCCTCCGCGCAAGGGGCTATGAGGAGGACAGCATTTCCGGTCCCGACGACGATTATAAAAAGTATTTGCAGTTTGTAGAGAGTATGCCCTACTTTGTAGGCAATCCGCTGTATCATTGGTCGCACCTCGAAATGCAGAGGTATTTCGGGATAGACGATATAATCAACCCCGCCAACGCCGAAAAAATATGGAAAAAGGCGAACAAAGTGCTTGAAACGCTTACGGCAAGGGAGATGATGTACAAGTTTAACGTTAAAACCGTGTGCACCACCGACGACCCCGTAGACAGCCTCGAATGGCACAAAAAAATGAACGACGACAAAACTTTAAAGGTAAAGGTTCGCCCCGCGTTTAGACCCGACAAGGCTATAAACGTAGAGCTTTCCTGGTTTGCAAGCTGGGTTAAGCAGCTTGCGGGCGTTGTCGGCAAAGAAATAAACAGCCTTAACGACCTGTGCGACGCGCTTGCGGAAAGAATTAAATATTTTGACGAGATGGGCTCGCGCCTTTCCGACCACGCTCTCGACGTGGTATGCTACGCCCCTGCAACATATGAGGAGGCTAACGCGGTATTCTTAAAGGGTATTAAGGGCGAAAGCATTTCCGCGGAGGAACAGGATAAGTATAAGGGGTACGTTTTGCTCTTCCTCGGCAAACAGTACAAAAAGTACGGCTGGGTACAGCAGTACCATATCGGCGCGCTCCGCAACAATTCCAAGAGTATGCTTGCAAAAATTGGTCCCGACACGGGTTTTGACGCCATTGAGGACAGCGTTTATATGGAAAAGCTTTCCGCGCTTCTCGGCGAGCTTGACGGACAGGACGCCCTCCCCAAAACCATTTTGTATTGCCTTAACCCGCGCGACAACTACGCGCTTACCGTGCTTGCGGGTTGCTTCCAGAAAGAGGGGGTAAAGGGCAGAGTGCAGGTAGGTACCGCGTGGTGGTTCTTAGACCAGCAGGACGGTATGAAAACCAACCTCGAAACGCTTATGCAGGTGGGGTTGGTGGCGCAGTCGGTCGGTATGCTTACCGACAGCCGTTCGTTCCTTGCATATCCCCGCCACGAGTATTACAGAAGAATACTTTGCAATATGCTTGGCAACCTTGTGGAAAGCGGGCAGTACCCCGCAAGCGAAATGGAAACGCTGGGCAAAATTGTAGAGGACGTTTGCTACAACAACGCGCAGGAATATTTCGGGTTTTAAAAATTATAATTAGTAAACCGCCTTCCGCCGATTTGGCGGAAGGCGGTTATTTTGCGCTCTACTTTAATTAAGGTAAATATTGTTGTAATAATGCGCCAGCCCATTTGCATAGTGGAAGGCTCCGCGCGCACCGTTTACCTCTTTATTAAGTATACAGGCAATGGTTGACGTATTATTATCTTGCTTTCCCCCTTTGCTAAGGACGAGGCGGAGGGGTAACCGTACCAACTCCCTTGCTTTCCCCCTTTTGTAATAAGGGGGAGAGTGTCGCCGCAGGCGGCGAGAGGGGGTTCAAGTAACTAATTACATTATATAATTGAATTGTTAGTTACAAATCAATTAAATTTCAAATAAGGTAAAAGATACACATCCTTCATCCGCCGCCGAAAGGCGGCTCCTTCCCCCTTTGTTAAGGGGGAAGACAAGTTTAAGGTGGTAAGTTGTAAATATACATTGCTTGTCCCTTTGCTAAGGGGGAAGACAAGATTGAGCGGTAGGTAATGGGAAGCAATTATTTACCGCACTTTAAGCGTGAAGACAATGTATAAATGAAGTATAAAATTGAAAATGCCGCGGCTGTTGCCGTGGCGCGTTTGTTAAATATTTAATACCGTACTTCCTTGGCTTCCCCCATTATGTTTAAGGGGGAGACCCGCATAGCAGTGGTGAGGGATAGGTAATGTGTTAATCATCTTTAATTCCTATTAAAAAATCAGAACTTACTTCAAAGTATTCTGCAATTTCTTTTAACATAATTAGGTTAGGCTCTGTCCTGCCTCGCTCCCAATCGCATATGGAACTATTTGTTGTGTTGAAAATATCGGCAAGATTTTTTTGACTTAATTTTTTTTCTTCTCTTAATTCTTTAAGCCGTTTACCGAAAATCTCCATAATCTTATTTTAGGGAATACTCCTAAAAATACTTGACATTAGGGAAAACTCCTAATACAATTATATAAAACATAATAAAAAAATCAAATTTATATGATAATTAGAAATTCTAATGGCGATAATACTAATAAAGCCACCGTTAAACTTATAAAAGAATTGCAACTTGTAAGGGAAGCAGAAAACGAGTTGCCGTTTTCTGCGGAAGATTTAATGAAACAAATGGAAAGCGTTATATTAGAAAATGTAATTTGCAGAACCAAATTATATAGAAAAGAAATAAAAATATATTTTGGGAATGGTCAAATTTTTTGTTTGCGTGCAAAGGAATTAAAATAAGCATTACAGATATATAATCTTAATAATTAAAAAATTTATTTATTCATCTTCAAGACCTAATAAATAATCTGTGCGGACATCAAAAAATAAGGCTATTTCTTTTATCATTTCAGCTGAGGGTGAACTTCTTCCGCATTCCCAATCACTAATACTGCTATTAGTGGTGTTTAATTTTTTTGCAAGATTTTCCTGAGTTAAACCTTTTGAAGTCCTCAAATATTTTAATCTTTCACTTATAATTGTCATAGTAATATTTTAGGGAATATTCCTAAGAAATACTTGACATTAGGGGAATTCCCTAATACAATATAAATAAGTAAAGATTTTTAAAGGTTTTATATGGAAAAGTTTACAAAAGAAATCGATTTGTCAATGGCAACAAAGGAACAGCACTTTAACGCTGAACAATTATTAAATGAAATATTGCCCGTATTGGACGATTATTTTGCAGGTAAAATATTTTTTCTGGACGGGAAAATCGAATGTGAATTTCCTAACGGTCAAAAGTTTGAAATTACGGCAGTAGAAAAAAATTAAAGAACGGCGGGACATTAAAAAGTCCCGCCGTCTCTATTGTTATTTATTAAATTGTTAAGATTGTGTGAAATATTTTACGAAACGTTTAAAACTCTCCGTTTTTCTTTATAATATAAGTGAACAAAAAAGGTAAGCAAATTCCCGTAAAAGGTTTTAGTTTACCGCATTTTGCGAAAAATAAGGAAAAAGGAGTTTAAATTTTATGAAACACTATTTACAGACCAAGACCAATGACAATTACGATTTATTCGACGCGTTCAACGATTTATTCCGCCCCGTATTTTTCGACGAGCAACACGATTTGAGAACCAACATCAAAGAAACGGAGGAGGGGTACACGCTGGACGTTGAAATGCCCGGATATTCCAAGGAGCAGATTAAGGTATCTTTGGAGCAGGGCTACCTTACCGTATCCGCCGTAAAGGAACAGAAGGAGGAGGACAAGGGCGCAAGATATTTGCGCAAGGAAATAACCGAAACCTGTCAGCGCAGTTTTTACGTTGGCGACCGCGTTACCGACGAGCAGATAAAGGCAAAGTATAATAACGGTATACTTTCGCTCTGCGTGCCTAAAACTAAGCCCAATCAGGTGCAGGGCAAGTTTATTTCAATCGAGTAAGCCGCCGCGGTACGATTAAGCCGCTCAGGCGCGAAACCAATTTTATAACTTAAAACTAACGCCCCGCGGCAAATGCGCACTTCTCATAGGGAATTAAATACTAAATTTTTAAGAGTTATACTTTCAAGCGAGGACAAAAGCTCTCGAACATATCGTTCGAGAGCTTTTTACTGCAAATTATTTAGAAGTATAACTTGAAATTTATCTTTGAAACGGTTTATTGAAAGAGCCGATTTCAATTAAGTTGCCTTCTGGGTCGGCAATGTAACAAGTTCTTTGTCCCCACGGTTCAGTTGTAGGTTCAAGTACGGGAGTTGCTCCCTTACTTACGACTTCGGCAAAACAATTATCAACTTCTTCAAAAGTGTCCACATACAACGCTATTTCAAAATGTCCGTTAAGCCCCTTAATATATTCATACTTTCGGCTCGTCATACTTTCAAAATTATTTCTGCCGTATAGCATAAACAAAGTTCCGTCTTTAATTAAATATACATTAACCGTATCTTCACTTTCTTTAATCTCAAATCCTAATAAATCTCGGTAAAACCGAACCATTGTTGCCATATCGTTTACAAACAAGCCAAATCCATCAAGTTTCATAAAATACCTCTAAATTACTGTTTATCGTATCATCATTATATCACGAAAAATGAAAGAACGCAACCGATTGAATTTTGCGGGAAATATAAAACATATCTATATCTCACTAGGCTACGAGTAGCCTAGTTCGTCCACGAAAAAAAGTACAGAAAAGGCACAGCTTAACGCTATGCCTAAATCTTTTTATTTGCGTTTTATTAAATTCCCTATGGGCATTACCGTAATGCCGCGGGGCTGTTTTTCTCCGCCATCAAATTTTATTATTCGCCGAAATATTCCTTTTTTAATGCGGTGAAATCATTTATAATTTCATTTGCCTGTCGGTCGTCAAGCTTCTTTGCCCAACTTACGGGTGCAAAATCGCAACCGCTTACGTTATAATAGGAAAAACGCGCGGTTTTATCGCGGTATGTGTCGTTCCACTTATCAAACGCCTGCGGGCTTAAATGACCGTCGGCAACGCAGTCTATAAAGTCGCATCTGCCGAAATCGCGCCACGGTCGGGCGAGGTAAACGCTGCTTTTTCCCGCTCCGCCGTCCGTAAAGCGACATTTGTAAAACAGATAGCCGTACCGCTGTTTAAGCGAATGGGAGGGGGCGGCGACGTAGCCGCAACCGCGTTTATCTTTAAGGGAAACAAGTTCGCAGTTTTCAAACAGCGCCCGCGCCCCGCCGAAAATAAAGTCGACCGTGCCCGAAATTCGGCAGTCGGAGAACAGGTGAAAGGCTTCGCCCTCCATATACAGTTGCGCGCGCGGGATAAAGCCGTCGTAATAGGTGGGGTCGTCGGTAAGTCCCGAGTACCTTATTATGAGGTCGTCGGGGAAAGGTGCGGTAAAAAGCGTGTCCTGCGTAGACTGCAAAATTACGTTGTCTGCGTGAAACAATTTGGCGTTTACGGACAGCGCGACGCATTGCCCTACCCGTTCGGGTTCGGTGTTGGAATTGACTATGGAAAGGTTTTCAATCACAACCCTTTCACCCGTTACACACACGGTGAAAGTGCGGAAGGTGTTGTATTCGCGCCCGTCGCTATGGGGCTTTTTTGCGTAGTCGGCGTTGGTAATAATTGTTGTTGCACGCTCTTCGCCCACAATTTTTACGTTGTCGGCGGCAATGACGTATTTACCGCTGTAAACGCCTTTTTTAAGATATATTGTGGTCGGGCGGGTAATATTACTCAATATATTCTGCAAATCGTCTTTGGGTGTGATATGAATTGTATCCATTTTTGACAGCTCCTTTTTACGGCTATATTGTATCATAATTTTTTTTGTGAAACAATCAAAAAAAGTATTGATTTTTATATTAGCCCGTGATATAATGGTTGAGCTAAATGTGATAATGTAATATTATGCCTATGTAATTTTTGTGCGATTTGATATACTATGCGAAAGAATGGTTCAAGACTGATTTCTGTGAAACAATATAGGGCGACGGACTTGGTCATTTTCGCGGCAATTTTAATCGCTTCGGAATTGCTAACGCATTATGCAACGGTTTGGTTTGCGCATTCCGCATTCTTTACTCTTTCGTTTTCAGTGGCAATAACCTGTATTGTCCTGGTTCGGTGGGGATGGTGGGGAGTGTTTTACCCTTTTATAAGCGGCGTAACGTTTTGCCTTATACGGGGGCTGGGCGTAAATCATTACTTTGTCCGTTGTTTGGGCGATATGTTTATAATGCTTACGCTGTTGCCTTTAAAGTTTATAGGTGCGGACAAAATAAGGGGCAAGTGGTATTTTACGGCGCTGTTTGCCGTTTGCGCGTGGCTGTGCGTTTATATCGGGCGTTCGCTTCTGTGGGTTGTCTGCTTTGCTATAAAGCCTGTGGAGGGCGCTTACATATATTCGGGTTTCAGCGGTTTTGCGCTTGACTTTATGTCGCTGTTTGCCACGGTGCTCGTGTTGCTTGTTATGCGTAAGCTGGACGGTATGTTCGAGGAGCAGAAAAGTTTTCTCAAACGGCTTGACAAGGAGCGGCGCGACAGAATGCGTTACGACAGTTTTGGCGACGAGCCGGTCGAGATAGACGAAGAAGCGCTGAGTATTTTAAACAGAGATAACGATTTATATGATTGAAATATATCTTTACATAATTAAAGATAGGAGGGTTAATGATGTTCAAACTCAAATATGACGACTTTCTTGTCTACGACGAGGCGACGAATACCTATTCGATGTCTCAGGAGCAGAAAGTCAGAGATGAGACTGAACGCAATCATTGGAAGACGACGGGGCTTACAGTTTTAAAAGATTGGCGCCTTTACGCAATGCTCATTCCTATGATTTTGGTTTACCTGCTCTGGAAGTATCTGCCTATGTATTCGTTGGTTGCCAGTTTTAAGTCGGGCGACGAAGCGCAGGCAATTGACAGGGATTGGGTAGGTATAGCAAACTTTGCGCATCTTTTCGAAATCGGCGGCGATGCCGTTGATTTTTGGCGCGCTTTCCGTAATACGTTTACTTTGGCGTTCTACGGTTTGCTGTTCGGCTTCCCGTTCCCCATAATTTTGGCGCTGTTCTTCAACGAAGTGCGTTCGAATATCGCAAGAAGCGTAATGCAGGTTTGCGTTTATCTTCCCAAATTCCTTTCAACGGTTATAGTAACCACGCTGGTTATTTCGCTGTTTAAAGGACCTACCGCCGCCGGCGGAGAGATGGGCGTTGTATCTAAGTTCCTTACGTACATAAGCGGCGCGGATTCTTTTATAGGAAACGCAGCGGCAATTGCCGACAAGGGTCTTATACAGTCGACAAGGTATTTCAGGGCGATATATATCGTTGCGGAGTTGTGGGAACACGGCGGATACGATTCAATCGTATTCTTCGCCGCGGTTATAGCCGTATCGCCTACGTCTTACGAGGCGGCGCAGATAGACGGCGCGGGCAAGATGGCTCAGATGAGATACGTAGTTCTTCCCAGCATACTTTCAACCGTAGTAATAATGTTGATTATGAAGATGGGTTCGCTACTTTCCATAGGTTACGAAAAACTTTGGCTGTTCTGTAACTCCAATAACAGCGGTAACTATGAAGTTGCAAGCGTTGTTTCCACCCTGGCTAATATGTGGAACGACAAGGGTTCGGTTTATCAGGGTTACGGCGTTGCGGCGGAAATGATGAACAACTTAATCGGTATGATTCTGGTGCTCGGTTCCAACTTTATAGCAAGAAAAGCTTCGGACGTATCGTTGTACTAAGGGGGATGGCAATATGAAGAGAAAAATAGAAATATCTGAATTGATATTTAAAATTATTGCTTACATTTTCCTTATAATATTCGCGCTTTTGTGTATTTATCCTTTGCTTTACGCCCTTTCGGCGGCGTTCAGCTCTAAGGGTGCGGTAGACTCCGGCGAAGTTGTGCTTTGGCCTTTGCTTGGCAAAGAGGGGCAGTACTATTTCGGTTTTTCGCTCGAAGCGTTTAAATACGTTGCGGTAGACAAGGGCAATAACTTCTGGATAGCTTATGCAAACACGTTGTTTATGTGCGGCGTTGGTACAGTATGGTGTATGGTTTACACCGTTCTCGGCGCATATGCTCTTTCCAAAAAGAGGTTGCTCGGAAGAAAGGGGTTCAACTTTTTCCTCGTATTCACAATGTGGTTTTCCGCGGGTATCATCCCTCAGCTGTTAAACTATCAGAATACGGCAAACTTCTTTGCCTCGATAGTCGGCTCTACAACCGAGGATATCGACCTTAAATGGGTTGTTATAATTGCGATGGGTATGAACGCAACTAACCTTATACTTTTAAGAAACTCGTTCGAGGGCGTCCCTTCCGAAATAGAGGAAGCGGCAAGGATAGACGGCGCAACGGAAATGCAGATACTTTGGCAAGTATACATACCGATGAGCAAGGCTACTATTGCAACCATAGCGTTATTCTTCGGAATATCCCGTTGGAACGGCTATTTCTGGGCACAGAAAGTTATGCCTAACCAGAAGTATTCCTGGCCCGTACAGGTATTTATACGAGATTTCATAGAAAACGAAACGGCGCTTGTAGGACCGTTGAAAGAAACGGCAACCTTTAACAGCCAAACGACGAGCGAGCTTTCGGTTGTGTACGCGATGGTTGTCTGCGGCGTTATCCCCATATTGGTTATTTACCCTTTCATACAGAAGTATTTTGCGAAGGGAGTAAATATGGGCGGCGTAAAAGAATAATTGACAAAATGCGGGTTTAACCCGAAACTATTCAAAGAAAATTAAATTAAGGAGAAAAATAAATGAACAAAAAACTAAAAATTGCCACTATTGCGGTTTCCGCGGTTATGGCAGGTTCGATGGTGGTCGGTTTGTTTGGTTGTACGAAGCCTAATTCCGGTAATAATAACGGCGACGTTACTCTTAACATAAACATCGGCGACGCGTCCCAAAGGTCGATAAGCTTTGCTTACGGCGAACTGCTTTCGGGCACCATAAAATTACCCGACGGTAAAACTTATTCCTCGTCTTCGCTTAAACCCGCCTGGGCGGCGTTTGAAGAGATGGTAGGATGCAAGTTTAACGACGTATGGCAGAACGCTTCCAAGAAGTTGGAGCTTGCTTCAACATCCAATGCTTCCGGTTCGAGACTTTCCGATATGGATATAATCACCGATGGCGCGGCAAACGTTTCTACTTACAGCAACAAGTTGCTTGACCTCAATCCCCATCTCGATAAAATGCCCAATTATAAGAAGTTCCTCGACGAAAACCCCATTATTCGTCTGTCGCTTACTTCAAACACAAATACCGGCGCAATGTACTATGCTCCCTATTTCGACGGCAACAACGATATCGAGAAGTACGAGCTTTTCAAAGTAAACTGGGTACAGACTTTGCTTGACGACGCAACGGCAGGCGATACAACTACAACGTATAAGAGCCACGGCGCGGCTAAGGCAGGAAAGAAGGGCGAGTTTGCAAATACCGTATCCGAATCTACTGCAATAGAAGCGTTTATGGGTAGCACCGATTGGACGGTTGACGTACTCGATAAAGACGGCGAAAAGGTTGCAAACGGCTTGAAGGTAAGCTATTCCAAGGCTCTTGCGGCAGCTAAGTCTGCGGAAGGTCTCGGCAAGGCTTATCAGGATGCAGTAGGCGCGGCTTATGCCGGCACAAGCGGCAATATCGTAGATATTATGAACGCTGCAATCAACGCTAAGAAAGGCGACATTACCGGCGACGCTCTCAGAAACATTCTCAAAGAGTATATAAAGGTTGCTTACCGCACCGCAGACGATAAATCGTTCTACGACAGAGAAGGTTATAAGCTCTCCGACGTTTTCGTAGGTTATTCCGCAGGTTGGGACGTTGACCTCTATGCGGCTCTCGGCAGAGTTCTCGTAACCAATCCTTTGTTACTTAAATCGGGTAATAAGGGCAATACGATTGGCGGAGAGGGCGCTACAAGTCTGGATAACCTTTGGTTGCTCAGCGCACGTCAGAACAATATGCAGAGAATGATTGATACCGTATCGATGATTGGTCAGCTCTACGGCGTTCGCGGACTCGAAAGCAAAAACCTCTACACCTATATTGATTCCGAAGGTAACGTAAAAGACCCTCGTAACGACCCCGCTTCGTACGAAGCAATGAATAAATTCAGCGCGTTCTGGAAAGAAGGTTTGGTTTATACGGGTTCGGACGGTAAAGACGGTAACCAGTCCTATTATAAGTCCGGTACTCCCGAAGCGCTTTCCACATACGACTACGTAAATACGCAGACGCCTGCCGGCTTCCAATTAGAAGGCGTAGTATCCGGCAAGTATACTATCGAAGAGGGTTATAACTATACTCCCGTAATCACGCCCGTTTCCAAATGGAACGACGGTACGGAGAAGTATATGAGATTTACCGAAAGCTGGCGTACCACAAAGGATACCGGATTCTGCATCCCTAAGGCGAACGTTGAGAATAACCAGGCTAAACTTAATGCGGTTCTCAAATTTATCGACTGTATGTTCTCCAATGACGGGCAGATTCTTCTTACCTACGGTCCTAAGGCGTCGAGCGCAACGGCTGGCGACGGCTTCTGGTATAACGAAGAAGCTACGGCTGAGCAGATTGCCGCAGGTCAGTACTTCGAGTACGAGGGCAAGAAGCTCTATTCTACCGTTGAATACGGCGGCGTATATCAGCCTCATATCACAGAAAACGTTATGAAAGCATATTATGCTCAGCAAACCAACGAGGGTATTAAATTCGATGGTACGGGCGTAACTTATGCCGGCGAACAGTTGCCCAAGCCCAACACTGAAACGGACATCGTTAAGAAAGGCGGAGCGTTTAAAACCGACGTTTATGTTATAAAGGGAGACGGCACATATTCAATGTTGAATTCCGGTGCTAAGGCTGCGGCAGATTGCTACACCGTAGAAAAGGACGGCAAGCATTATGTTGTAGATAAGAACGGTTGGCCTTTGGGCAAGGACTGCGTTAAACTTCCTATGGCGTCTGCAAACCAGTGGGCTGTAAACTCTACGCTCAACTATACCAACTTTGCAAGATACGTCATCGGTTCGGCGCTTCCTATCGGTAACAAGCTTCAATCCTTTGAATTCCAGCTTACTTCCGATATGGGTAGAACGGGCGCGCTTGTAGTCGATAAGGCTATGAAAGAGGGTGTTGTTCTTCACACCCAGAATATTATGACGGAAAATCCTTGGTATACGGTTGTTCCCACAGTGCTTCCTTACAGCACTGCCGACAATGAGGTTATAAAGACCGACCACGCTAAGATTCACACTGGCGATAAGGGTAACCCTTTCTCAAACAACAAAGAAAACAATTCTAACGTTTATTGGGAAATTATAAAGAACGGTTACAGCGGCGACGCGATAACCAATTTGAAAGCAGGTCTTAGCTTCACCGCAGGTTCTACCGTAACCGCTAAGGAGATTATTACTGCGTGCAACACCGAATTCGGGCTTGTTCGTTATATTGCGATAAAGAACGATACCTGGCAGAAGAGCAAAACGTATTACGCTACTCTTGCTAAATAATTAAACCGTAAGGTTGTATAATTAAATTTTGTTTGTTGCGTGCCCGCCTTCGGGCGGGCACGGAATAAAACATTTGGGGAATTTTAATATGAAAACTCAAATGAAATTTCAAAAAATTCTTGCGATTATATCGCTTGTAACGGCGGCGGTTGCAATTGTAATCTCTCTGTTCTTTTGTAGCGGTATTTTAAATGCGATTAGAATGTATTCCGTTGAAATGCAGGACGGCGCAGATTTGTTTAAAGCCGACGCTCTTTTCGTATATTCGCAAAAAATCAACGATACGTTGGTTATAATGTCTATAATTCTGTTGCTTTGCTCCGTAGCGCTGATTTTTATGGGGTGCTCTAAGAGAAGGAATTATTATATTTCCAACTACGTAACTCTCGGTATATATGCCGCTTATGCTCTTGCTTTTATAATTGCTTTGCTTGTAATCAGCGGTAAGTGCTTCTCACTTATGAATCGGATTGATTTTGCCGAGTGGAAAGAGTACGAAAGTACTTTAATTCCCGGAACCGACCAGCTTCGTTACAAGCAATATTACACAAAAGATTGCACTACAATGGTTTTGCTTATAGTTGTAGCGGTGGTTGTGCTTTTGGAAATTGCCGCCTGGGCGCTTGCGTTGGTTTGGAAACTTAAACTTATGAAAGGTGAAAAACAGCTTCTTGCTAACGGCGGCGTTAGTCAGGTTGCGGAAATGGAGGTGGCGTAATGGAAAAGAATCCCGTTATACAAGGCGATATACTCCGTTATAAAAAGAACAAATTTGCCGCTTCGTTCGCACTGCTGGCGTTGGTGTTTAACTGTTTGTATTTTACCGTTTTGTATGCAATTTGTACGGCGGAGTTGTACAGGCTTGCAATAGGCGTTTCGGTTATTTTAAATTTGGTAATTCTTCTTTCCGGCTTTTACGCTTCGGAAGGAATAAAAGGATATAACAAAAAATTTGCTATCGTATTATTGGTGCTTGCCGTAATTCAGATAATAAGGGTATTCTATTATCCCGTTGTCGGGGCAACAAAGGGTTGGCTCAATTATGACAACCTTTACTTCGGCATAAAAATGACGGCGGCGTCCAATACCACGCTTATGATAGTTTATCTTGTGGCGTCGGCGGCTTGTTTTACGGTTGCCGCGGTGCAGGGCTTTATCGTAGCGAGAAGGCTGGAAATATTCCAGAAGAAACTTGATAACGGCGAGATTTCGGTAGAGGAAACTTTGGCTGAACTTGACAGAGAAGACGCGAAAAAGGAACAGACCGCAATCGTTGCCGAGGTCGCTCAGGCGCAACCCGCAGAAGCGGTTGAAGTAGCCGAAAAACCTGTTGAGGCAGAGGACAAAACTCTTTCTTCAAAGGAGGAAGATAATGGCTAACGTAAGTTTACAGCATATCGAAAAAATTTACGACGGCGGCGTTCAGGCGGTATGGGACTTTAATCTCGATGTGCAGGACGGCGAGCTGATTGTATTGGTAGGTCCTTCCGGTTGCGGCAAATCTACTACGCTGAGAATGGTTGCGGGGCTTGAAGATATTTCAAGCGGCAAGCTTATAATTGACGGCAAGGACTGTACGCGACTGCCCCCCAAAGACAGAGATATTTCAATGGTTTTCCAAAACTACGCTCTGTACGGGCATATGACTATTTACGAAAATATGGCGTTTTCGCTTACGCTTCGTAAAGAGAAGAAGGATGTAATACACAGAAAGGTTATGGCGGCGGCTGAAATTCTCGATTTGAAATCTCAGCTGAACAAAAAGCCCAAGCAGCTTTCCGGCGGTCAGCGCCAACGTGTTGCTATGGGTCGTGCAATCGTCCGTAACCCCAAGGTTTTCCTGTTTGACGAGCCCCTTTCCAACCTCGACGCCAAGTTGCGTGGGTCAATGAGGCGCGAAATTATGTTGCTTCACAAAAAGCTCAACGCTACGATGATGTACGTTACTCACGACCAGACCGAAGCTTTAACGCTTGCGGACCGAATAGTGTGTATGTCTATGGGGCACGTTCAGCAGATTGGTAAACCTATCGATTTGTACGAGCATCCCGCAAACACCTTTGTGGCAACGTTTATAGGGCTTCCCCCTATGAATATGTTCGAAGGCAAAATCGAAGGCGGTAAGTTTATAGGCGAGTTGTTTGAATATCCGCTCACCGACTCGCTGGCGGAAACTTTGAAAGAATATGAGGGGAAAAGCGTTATACTTGGCGCCCGTCCCGAAAATATTGTGCGCGGCGGAGTTATTCCGTTTGTCGTTACCAACAACGAAAACTTGGGTATGAATACGCTTGTGCACGGCAAAATCGGCGGTAAAAAGATTGTTGTTTGCAAGTTCGCAGAGTGGTGCAATTACAAATACGGCGACGAAATCAAACTCGGTTTCGACCCTGAGCGTATGCATTTCTTTGATAAAGAAACTACGCAGGCGATAATTTAAGGAGGTGTTGCGATATGGCAGAAAACGAAAACGTTACGGTTGAAACAAGCGATGTTTTAGTTCAGGAAAATCAAACTCCTCCGCAACAAGAGAAAAAACCGGGCTTTAAGGCAAAAGTTAAAGAGTGGTTCAGAAAGCAGGGCGTTTCCCTTAAAAGAAAGCCTCAGAGAATAGCTTTCCTGTTCTTTGTGGTCAGCTCTGTAATGTATCTTATAGGACTGAGCGTAACTTCACCCGGACCCGTGCTTGACTTCTCGATGCAGCCTTATTTGGGGCTGTCGGTGTTTATAACAACGCTATTTTCAATATTGGTACTCGTCTTGTTTATGAACACGTTTCCCAAGCGCGGAATCAAGTACAAGAAAGACGGCAAAAAGCACAGTATGAATTATATAATGCTTGCGTTGACTTTCATATTTGTTATCGCAATGTTTTTATTCGATTTGCTGTACTATAAACAGCTTGTTGCGTGCATACCGAGCAACGAAGCAAAGTTTTTTAAAACTTTGGAAGAGGCGGCTAAGTACGAGCAGTACATACCCGGAGGCTTGGAATCCGTTCGCTTGGATAAACTTAGTTACAGGGATTATCTTGTAAAGGCATTGAATCTCGATATTGCTCATATGGTTTTCCTTGGAATATCGGCATTGCTTTTGGCTACGCTTCCTCTATATAAGAAGCTCATAATGAAGATAGATACGTCCAAAGTTGTTGAAAGTACCGAGATTAAGGAAGTTATCGACACAGAGGACTAATACAAAATTTTTTAGCAGGCAATTTGATTTAACCGGCAAGTATACTTGTCGGTTTTTATCAAAATAAGGATAAAATGTCAAAAAAAAAGAAAAAAGAAAAAGAATCCACTATCGAAAATTATTACGATTTAAGAACAAAGGAAGTTGACGAATTAGTCGCGGCTTTAAAGGGTGATACGCCTGAAACAGACGAACCTGTTTCTTATAACATAGAGGAGTGTATTGGCGCAGAGGCGGCTAATCAAGGCGAAGAAACGGTTTACAAGAAACAGTCTAAGGAGTTTGACCCATATAAAATAGACAAGCTTTCGCGCATACCTACCTGGATAAAGGCATTATTTGTTAAATTTTGGTTTGCAGGCGTTGTTTGTTACTTTGTAATAATGGGCTTGGGGAGGGTTGTTCCTAACGATTTAGACCGCTTATTGCTTGCGGGTGCTTTTCTCGGCTTGTTTACAGATTTGTTTGTCAATCCGTTATTCAGGTTTATGGAATCTTCGGAAAAGGAATACAACAATTATATGATGTTTCCCTTTCCGTTTAAAAAGTATTGGACGTTTTTTACAAACATCATTTATTATATAGCCGTTACAGTAATTGTAATGTATATATACAGCGGTATAAACCAGCTGTTGGTAATAATTTTCGAAAGATATGAAGGCTATGTTTCGCTTGGCGTAGAGCCGTTGATATACGGTGTATTCTGTTTGATTGTAGATATGGCTTTTATAGGTATTAAAGATTTAATTGTTTATTTGGTGAAGAGGGCTAAGAGCAAAAAGAAGGAGACGGAAGATGTTTAAGTTGTTGTTTGTTTCAAGTACTACGGCGTGTTTCGAATTGGAAAATAAAAACCCCTATTATTCTCCCGAAAAATACCGCGTAACGCTTAACGGCGAGGCGGTCGGCGAGGAGCGGGAGGAAAACGTATTTTCTCTTTTTAACCTCTTGCCCGATACGGAGTATACGGTTGGTACTACCGCCGATGCGTTTACTCTTAAATTCCGCACCTGTAAGGAGAGCGGCACTGTCAACGTAAAGGAACTTGGCGCAAAGGGAGACGGTGTTTCGGACGACACGTACTATATCCAAATGGCGATAGACAGTTGTCCTAAGGGCGGCAGGGTTATAATTCCGCAGGGCAGTTACTATACGCGCCCGATAACCCTTAAATCCGACATAACCGTCGAAATTTTGAAGGGCGGCGAACTGCTCGGCGACATAGTTGAAGAGCATTACCCTTACGTGCCTGCAAAAATCGAACACGTGGACGGCACGGAGGAAATACTCGCCACTTGGGAGGGCAATCCCCATCCCTGCCATCAGTCGTTTATTTCGGCTTACAGGCAGGAAAACGTTAAAATAGTCGGTGAGGGAACGATTAACGGCAACGCGGATAAATCAACTTGGTGGGCAACCCCCAAAGGCAGAGCCGTTGCAAGACCCCGCCTCGTAACCTTAAATAAGTGCAAAAACGTTGCGTTCCACGGCGTAACCTGCAAAAATTCGGCGGCTTGGAACTTGCACCCCTTCTTTTCGGAAAATCTCGGTTTTTACGATATAAGGGTGCAAAACCCCTACACGGGACCCAACACCGACGGGCTCGACCCCGAAAGTTGCAATAAAGTGGAAATTATAGGTTGCGTGTTCTCGGTCGGCGACGACTGCGTTGCAATCAAGTCGGGCAAGCTGTATATGGGCGCAAAGTATAAAACGCCCGCCAACTATCATACCATACGCAACAACCTGTTCCAGAACGGGCACGGCGCCATTGTTTTGGGCAGTGAAATTTCGGGCGGAGTAAAAAATCTCACCGTTTGTCAGTGCGTGTTCAAGCATACCGACAGGGGCTTGCGTATCAAGTCGCGCAGGGGCAGGGGCAAGGATTCTGTCATCGACGGAGTAGTTTTCGAAAACATAAAAATGCTCAACGTAATAACCCCGCTCGTAATAAATATGTACTATTTCTGCGACCCCGACGGGCATACGGAATACGTGTGGTCGAGGGAAAAGCACCCCGTTGGCGCGGATACGCCGTATATGGGTAAATTTGTTTTCAGGGACATAGAGTGTACCGATTGCGAGTGTATGTGCGCATACTTCGACGGGCTTGTAGAACAGCCCGTGAAGGAAGTCGTTTTAGAAAACGTAAGTTTTTCTTTCAAGGCGGACGCAAAGCCGTTTAAGCCCGCAATGCTCGAACACGTAAGGGACTATTGCAAGGAAGGACTGTATATAGACAACGTGGAAAAGGTTACGCTTAAAAACGTTACGTTCGAAGGCGTAGAGGGCGAAAATATAATAAGAAAAAATTGCGGGAAGCTGACGGTAGTCTGACTTTTTCGCGGGGGAAATAATGAAATACGAAATAATAGAAAAGTACATAGACAGGCTGATAAGCGAAACCAAGCCCGAAGCTCCTATTTGGAACATAGAAAATATACGGCTTGGCAAATCGCCTGCCTGGAACTATATCGACGGCTGTATGATGACGTCGCTGTACAGCATTTACAAGCTCGGCGGCGATAAAAAGTATCTTGATTTTATCGATAAATTTGTAGATTACTACGTATTTGAAGACGGCGCGATACGCGGATATAAGTTGGAAACGTACAATTTGGACAACCTCAACGAGGGCAGAATACTTTTCGACTTGTACAGGGAAACGGGCAAGGAAAAATATTCCAAAGCAATCAAGCTTTTGTATACCCAAATCGAAAGACAGCCGCGCACCGAGTACGGCAATTTCTGGCACAAGGAAATTTATCCCAATCAGGTTTGGCTTGACGGCATTTATATGTCGGAAGTGTTTTACACTCGCTACGCCGCCGAGGTGGGTAACGGCGATTTCAGCGAAATAATAAGGCAGTTCGAAAGTATTTATCAGCATATGTACGACAGGGAAAAGCGCCTGTACTATCACGGCTGGGACTGCTCCAAACAGGCGTTTTGGGCGGATAAGCAGACGGGGCTTTCTAAAAACTTTTGGCTAAGGTCAATCGGTTGGTACACGGTGGGGCTTATAGACGTGCTTTCGTACCTCCCCGAAAGCGCCGAAAAAGAGAAGAAAACGCTTGGAGAAATTTTCAAAAATACGATAGAGGGGTTGGAGCAGTATATAGACCCGCAGACAAATATGTTCTGGCAGGTTGTCGATAAGATAGGCAAGGAAGGCAACTATGCCGAAACTTCGGGTTCTTCGATGATTTCCTACGCGATGATGAAGGGCGCGCGTCTGGGCTATATCGACAAGCGTTACGCTAAGGTGGGCGAAAGCGTGTTCAACGGTATTTGCAATAAATACCTCAAAGAAACGGACGGCAAGCTCAATCTTGGCGGAATATGTCTGGTTGCGGGGCTCGGACCGGAAAGCAACCGCAGGCGCGACGGCTCTTACGAATACTACATTTCCGAGCCGATTGTAGAAAACGACGCCAAGGGAACGGGTCCGTTTGTTATGGCGTATACGGAAATTAAACAGCTTTAATAAACTTATGCCCGCGCTGTTCAAAGCGCGGGCTATTTTGTGCGTTTTTAAATAAAACGGGCAAAGGCAACTCAAAAGTTACATTTGCAAAGCCCGATTTATTGACATTTTAAAGCGTTTGGCGGTAATCTATTGCCAAGTAACGGAGGGCTATATGACAACGGGCGAAAAAATTACCGCGGAGAGGAATAAACTCGGGCTGACGCAACAGCAGTTTGCCGAGGAAATGGGAGTTACGCGTCAGGCGGTTTCCCGCTGGGAGGGGGATATATCTTTCCCCGAAACGGAAAAACTTGCAAAAATGAGCCGGCTTTTCGGCTGTTCTATTGACTATCTCATAAAGTACGGCGCCGAGAGGGGCGGCGGGGAAAGCCGCAAGACGGAAGAGGACGGCGGCGCGCGCATATGTAGCGGCTTCAATCCGTTTAATTGGAGTTTTGAGTATAAGAGCAAAAAAACGGTGTGCGGGTTGCCGCTCGTACATATAAATATAGGGCTGGGCAGAAGGGCGAAAGGCATTTTCTCGCTGGGTATAATATCCAGCGGAATATTTTCTTTCGGAGTGCTGTCAGCCGGTGTGTTTTCTTTCGGCTGTTTAAGTTTGGGGTTGCTGTCGCTCGGTTGTCTAAGTTTGGGCGCGCTTGCGCTCGGCGCCGTTGCCGCGGGTCTGTTGGCTTTCGGGGGAGTTGCGTTCGGTATAGTTGCTTTCGGCGGGGCGGCGTTCGGTTGCTTCGGCTTCGGCGGCTATGCTTCGGGCTTGTTTGCCGTTGGCGGCTATGCCGAAGGTTACTACGTTGCGGTGGGCGATTACGCTTGCGCGCAGTTGGCGTTTGGCAAAACTAATGCGGTGGGAAGCGTTTTGCAGGTAAATGCGGAAACGTTTGAAAGCCAAAGGCAACGGGCGTTCGCGTTTATGGACGGACTGCCGCAGTTTTGGAGCGGCTTTATAAAAATCTGCAAGACTTACGCGATAAAATTTATGGCTTAAAATAATTGCGGGGGCGCAGTCGCACCCCCGCAAATCTATTTTTTGTCAACGTATCTCGACGGCGAAACGCCGAAGTATTTTTTAAACACGCGCGAAAAGTACAGTGGTTCGGCAAAGCCGCAGGCTTCGGCGATTTGCGTTACGGTGTATTCGGAGTAGCGGTTGGTAACGCCAGATAAAATAATTTCCTTAGCCCTGCTCATTCTTGCCCGCGTAAGGTATTCGTGCGGGGTTACACCCGTTTCCTTTTTAAACAGCTTGCGCACGTAGTCGTAATTTAACGGCAGTTTGCGTATGGCAACGTCGACCGAGTACGCGCTGTCGGTAAAATTTTTGTCAACGTCGGCTTTAAGCGCGGCAACCGCGGGCGAAATTCCCTCGTTTGCGCACAACGTCAATATATAGGCTGTAAGCAGTTCGCCAAGCGCGTTTAACACGGCTTCTTTTCCGCGGGTTTCGGCGGCGAAGAACGCGGCGGCTTGCTCTGCGGCGCTCCTTATGCCGTCGTTTATAACGTCGCTTACAACGGTTATTTCCTTTAACGGCAAAAGGGGCTGTTCGATAAGCACGGTTATGCCTTCCGCTGTTGAAATTTTATGCGCGGAGTTAGGCGGCACTATTACTATTTCCCGCAACCCGAAAAATTTTTTACCGCCCGCAAATTCTATTTGCCCGCCGTCCGTTTCGGGGATAAAAATTTTTAGCGATTTTTCAGTTATAAGTCCGTTCTCGTCGGGCGCGGTTGCTCCGCCGCAATCTCCGCGGTAAACTTGCACTACGTTGTTCATAGCCGAATTATATCATATTATATCCGAAATGTCCATATCATTTTGCTTGCGTTTTACCGAATACTTTATTGTCGGCTTCGGGGCAGTACTCGCCCGTGTCCGAGTAACCGCGGCTTATAAAAAATTTTTCGCTCTCTTCCGTTGGCAGTGTGTAAATTTCTTTAACTCCCGCTTGCCACAGCCGCTCTTCGGCAAAAGATAACAGCGCGGAGCCCAGCCCTTGCCGCCTTGCCGCGGGGCAAACGTACAGCTCGCGCACGTCGCCGCAACCTTCCTTAAAATTCCAATCGTTCAAAACGTCGTCCGTCTGAAAGATGATAAAGCCCGCAAGCGTTTCCCCCTGTAAAACCGCCGCCGCCTCGAACAGGTTCGCCTTTAAATCGGGCAACACGTATTCGCGGAAGAGGTGGAGGGGTTCGTCCTCGCAGTCAAGCTCTTCGTAGTAGTCGCAAAACAACTTTTCAAAGGCGGGGTAGTCCTTTTCGGTTACGGGGGTTACGTTCATAAACAACTCCTTAAAAATAAAAGCGAGGGCGTTAAGGCTCTCGCTTTAAATACAAAAATTTTACTCTGCTACGGGGTAAACGGAAACCTGCTTACCGTCGCGGCCAACTCTTTCAAACTTAACCGTGCCGTCTACAAGGGCAAACAAAGTGTCGTCTTTGCCGATGCCTACGTTGTTGCCGGGCTTGAATTTACTGCCGCGCTGTCTTACAAGTATGTTGCCTGCAAGCACTTTCTGACCGTCGGCGCGCTTTACGCCGAGATATTTGGGGTTACTGTCTCTGCCGTTGTCGGTTGAACCGCCGCCCTTCTTGTGGGCGAATAATCTAATAAGTAACATCATTCTGGCTCCTTTTAAAAATTACTCGGCTTTGGTTGCTTCCGCAGCCTTAGCGGGTTCGGCTTTCTTAGTCGTTCTCTTCTTGGGAGCGGGCGCTTCGGTTACTGCCTCCGCGTTCTCCTTTGCGGGAGCGGCTTTCTTTGCCGACTTCTTCTCAGCCTGAGCTTCGCCGATAGCCGTAACCTTGATGCAGGTGTAGGGCTGTCTGTGTCCCTGTTTCTTTCTCTCGTTTTTCTTGGCTTTGTACTTGAAGACTATAATCTTCTTTTCCTTACCGTGAGAAACTACCTCGGCGGAAACCAAAGTTTTTTCAACTTCTTTGCCGACCTGAATGCCTTTTTCGTCCGCCGTTAAAATAACGGGGAAAGTAACGGTTGCACCCACTGCCGCATTAAGTTTTTCAACCTTTAAGGCGTCGCCTACGGAAACTTTATACTGCTTGTTTCCGTTTTCGAAAATTGCGTACATAATATGTCCTCCTCTAACCAGTCTCGTCGGATACCGTATTTGCCAAAGGCGTAGGCGGCGCGGAAAGTTTTGCGCACTTAAAAAGCCCGTTCCGAACGGCTCGACGTTAAATATACCATAATGTAAAATTTAAGTCAAGCGATTTTGCTTTAAATGAATATAATTTTGCTTTTGGTGCAAAGTAATAGTAACAAAAATCAAGGAGATAAAAATGGACAATCTTAAAAGCGACAGCGAAATACTTGCGGAGATTTACCGCAACGCACAGCTTGCGCAGGTTTCTATAACCGACCTTCTGCCCGAAGTGGAGGACGAAGAAATTAAGGAAGAGCTTTTGCGCGAACACGAGGAGTACGAAAAGATTTGTTCGCAGGCGGCAAGCCTTGCAACCAGGTACGACCTCAATTTAAAGGAGCCCTCGCCCATAAAGAAGGCTATGATGTGGTCGGCAATCAAAATGAACGCCGCAACCGACAATTCCAGACAGAATATCGCACAGATGATGATAAAGGGCACGATAAACGGTATTACGTCGCTCAAAACTTCTTTAACCGACGGCGAACAGATTATGAATACGGATATAAAGAATCTGCTTAAAGACCTTATTTCGCTGGAAGAGGGCTTTGAAAGAAAGCTGAAAAGATACCTTTAATAAGTTTTAAAATTCAAAGCGAATTGTCGTGTGAAAAAAGCCGTCCGCAAATTTATGCGGGCGGTAAAATTTTGCCCGCGAATATTGCAATCGCAAAAATAGCGTGATATAATATAGCCGTTAAACAAATTGATAAGGGAGGTTTGTTAAATGACCAACGAACAGAAACTCGAACAGATTAAAAAAATGAAAATCGTGCCCGTAGTGGTGCTTAACACGCTTGAAGAAACGTTGCCCAAGATGCAGGCGCTTATCGACGGCGGACTGCCCTGCGCGGAAATAACATTCCGCACGGCTTGCGCGGAGGAGGCTATAAAACTTACCGTGCAAAAATTCCCCGATATGTTTGTGGGCGCGGGCACCGTTATTAACCGCGCTCAATGCGAAAAGGCTATTGCCGCGGGCTCTAAATTCATAGTATCCCCCGGTTTTTCCGAGGAGGTTGCCGACTGCTGTGCCGAGCACGGTATGTTATATCTCCCCGGCATTGTAACGCCCACCGAGGCAATGGCGGCAATAGCCAAGGGCTTAACCGCGCTTAAATTCTTCCCCGCTTCCAATTACGGCGGATTGAAAACGATTAAAGCTATTTGCGCGGCGTTCCCCTACCTTAAAATAATGCCTACGGGCGGCATTTCGGCGGAAAATATTTTGGAATATCTTGCGTACGATAAAATTATTGCCTGCGGCGGAAGCTGGATGATGAAGGGCACCCCCGAAGAGATTAAGGAAGCTACGAAAAAGGCAGTTGAACTTGTAAAGTAAATTAAAACGTATATAAACCGCCCGAGCAGTTATCGTAGTCCTCATAACGAATTATGGTTAAGCACGAGCAAGATAGAACAGGCGTAGCGTTCAGCCACGCCTGTTGGCTTGTTTATTTTTTGTGTGGTCAAAAAATCCACGCAGAACGAACGGAACTTATGCGGCAAAGCGCAATAAGTGCAGCAAGCTAAATTTTTCAACCGCTTGCTTTCTTACATCAAATTTGCTATTATAATTGTATTATAAACAGTAATTTATATAAGGAGCTTTAAATGAATAGTATTGAAATATTCAAACAAGCGGAAAAAGAAATTGCGGAGAGCGGGAAACTCAGTTTAACCGCACGACGAAAAATTTGGCAAACTATGGGTGAAATCGAACCGCGTAAACGCGACTCGTTAAAGCCTCGGTCGCTGACGGAACCGCTTAAAAAACGCGCGCATCTTGCACTCGCCTGTGCGCAAAAGGTAGTGCCTATATATAGTTCTGTCGACCCAAACGATAAAAGTCCGCAAAATTTAATTGATAAGAGCCTTGCATACTTGGACGGCAAAATTAAGGTTAAAGAATTGCGGGCAGAAAGGAAACAATCCACTATCGACAATTTTATGATATCCGTCGAACAGTATGGAGCTGCCGCTTCCGCCGCTGTCGCCGCTTGGTCGGCGATGGTAGTAGCTTTGGAAGACGAGCAATATTTGGAACCGTGGGACAGCGACTTGACGGATGACGATATAGACTCATACGAAAGGGACGCGGCAAAAGAAGCGTGCGTCGCGTATACTTACACCGACGAAGACGACGATAAATGGGCTATACGCGAAAAGCACTTTTGGGTATGGTATTTGGAAGAGGCTGCAAAAATTGCGGGCTTGGAAAATTTCAATTTATCTTTCTGAATAATTTGGGGTTAAAGGCTCTCGAACAAAATGTTCGAGAGCCTTTCTGTCGTCTTTTAAAAATTTAGTTTTTTAATTGCCTATGGGGAGTGCGTTGTATGCGCGGGCGGTTTTTATCTTGGCGGCAATTTGCCCGAAAAGACAGTTTAAAACAAAATTATTAAAGCAATTAACAAAATTTACCAATTTAGAATTATAAAAACTAACAAAAAAGTATAAATTTTCACAAAAAAATTATACATAAGTATTGACATAAATAATTATGGGGGGTACAATAATAATAAGGCGGTTTGTTTCGCAGGACCACTACCCATTATGCGGGAACTGCCGTCAAAAAAGATAAGAGGTGTTTTACAAATGAAGAAAAAATGGATGCACACAGCCCTTGCGGTTGCGACTTGCGTTCCCCTGCTTGCAGGTTGCGCGGGTACGAAACCTAACGGGGGAACGGGTAAGTATACAGTTACTTACTATGACAGCGACGGAACGACGGTTTTATTGGAACAGTCGGTAAGTCCCAACGGTAAGGCGTACGATTGGACGCCGTCCAAGTCGGGGTACGATTTTGTCGATTGGTACACCACAACCGAAATGAACGTTCCCTACGAGTTCGATACGGCTATAAATTCGGACGTTAAAATTTATGCTAAGTTTGGGACTGCAACGCCCGACGAAGTTAAGTTTACGGTTACGTATTACGGCGCTGACGGCACTTCCAAGCTTATGGAGCAGGCGGTGGCAAAGGACGGCAAGGCGTACGATTGGACGCCGACTAAGGACGGATACAAATTTGACGGCTGGTGCGTAGACGCCGGTTTGAAAACGCTTTTCGATTTCGATACAAAGATAACGGCGGATACGCAGCTCTACGCTAAATTCTCGTTAAAGGACGAAGTGCGGCAATTCCCCGTAACCCTTGCAAAAGACGGTAAATCGTTTACCTACGGCTATGAAGGGGAAGAAAAGACGGTGGAAATAGGCGCTAAATCCATTTACATCGACGGCAGGCTTTCCGACGAACAGATTGAAGGCTACGATAACGTTTACAATTCCTTTAAACAGGCTATGGACCACCTTGTCGACGGTACGGAAGCCGAGCCTATGAACGTGTATATCGCGCCTTACGTTTATTGGATACACAACCCCGATTCAACAAATACTACCGAGGCGTTCGGCATAGTAAAATCTTGCCAGAACCTGCACATAACCGGTCTTACCGACGACGCGAGAAACGTTGTAATTGCGGCAAACTACGGGCATAACGAGGGGTATGACGGCGGCAACTGGACTATGTTCAATATCACGGGCGACGGTCTTACGCTTAAAAACCTTACTTTCGGCGACTACTGCAACGTCGATTTGGAATATCCCTTGAATCCTTCTTTAAACAGACCCAAGAGAACCAACAACGTTACTCAGGGGCAGATTGCTTCTTACAACGGCGACAAGCTGTATGCCGAAAACGTAAGATTTATAAGCCGCCTGAATATGATGCCTTTCAACAACAGCAAGCGCGCGCTTTACGTAAACTGTCATATGGAAAGCACTGACGACGCGCTCAACGGCTCTTCTAAGGCGGTGTATCTTGGATGCGACTTCGAATTTTACAGCTCCAAGCCCTGGTACAGCTCTTCCGGCGCAACCCTTTTGGACTGCACAATGAAGATATGCCACATCAACGTGGGCGACAAAGTACAGCAGTATCTCTCCAAGGCTTCCAGCCCTTACACGTTGGTAGACTGCCGTTTCGAGGACGATTACACCGTTCCCGTCGAAATCGGCTGGTGCGACGTAAACGGCTCTACTTTCAGAAGTTACTACTCCAACGTAACGCACAACGGACAGCCCATACAAATGGATTTGGGCGGTAAGCGCCCCGATACGGGCGTGGACATTACGGGCACCGATTTGTTAAAGGCGTACAAGCTTACCGACAACGGCGAAACCGTATACAACGTTTACAACCTCCTGCGTGGAACGGACGATTGGGACCCTCTGGGACAGAAGGAATTGGTAACCAAGCTCGGCGCGGAAAACGTGGCTACTAAAATATCTGTCAGCTCGGACAAGAAAGTTTTGGAATACGGCAAGGAAGGGGAGGAAAGCGCCGTTTTAAGTTATACTTTAAGCGGACCGCAGAACACTCCTTACACCTCCGACGTAAATTGGTCGCTTGAAAACAGCGAATACGAAAAATACGTAACCCTTACGAAGAATACGACCGACGGCACTTGCAGGGTTGAATTGAAAGAGGCGTTGAACGGACAGGACGAAACTCTTAAAGTAGTTATAAACGGCACCTCTGCAATGGGACACGAAGCGGCGGTTGAAATTACCGTTAAGCCCTCGATATTGGCGGCTCCCGAGTTTACTGCCGAACCCACGCTCACACAGAACGCGGACGGCACCGCAAAGGTAGACTATACGCTCGACCTCGGTACGCGCGCGGATATGTCGAGAATAGTTTGGGCGGTTTGCGACGACGCCGAGGGAAGCAATCCCATTACGATTGCGGTAGGCAGAGGAGATACGCCGTTAAAGCAAATTCCTCTTACCAGGGCGTACGTGGGCAAGTATCTCAAAGTAACGGTTGAAAGCAAGCATATACGTTCCGACTACGGCGCGCCCCATACGGTGGTGGCTTCTACGCCTGTAACGGCGGAAGGCATAGCCGAAACGACTAAGCTTGTGGAAAACTTTGCTAACTTCTATGCGGGCAACCAAACGGCGATTAAACAGGGCTTCTGGACGACGGACGGCTATTGCCCCGCGGATACGCAGGCTGATTATATCCCTCTGGACGGAACGGAAGTAAGCACCAAGTATTCTGCGAAAGTAGCGGGTAAGTGGACGCCTCAGATGGTTTCTGATTTAATTAACTCAAATACGGCTTTCTGGAATTTCGGAACGGGCGCAAAGAACGGCTTCCTCGACTACACCGGTCTTTATCATACGGGACGCGGCGCGCGCGTAATGTATACGCCGCTCGGCGAAATCTTCGGCGATATGGACGTTACGGTCAAGCTTGCACCCGGTAAAACCGCGGCGCAGGGCTTCGGTTCGGACTATCAGTATATGGATATAATGATTAAGTTCGATACGACTACGCTGACAGGCTTCGGCGTGCGCATTTACCGCACCAGCGGCGACTCGTGCGAGTTTGTTCTTATGGAGCACAAGGACGGCAAGAGCAAGGAAATTTGCGAGCCTGTAAAAACGTCGTGCTTCCTTACCGAGTGTACGGTACGCATATGGACGGAGGGCGGCAAGTTGCGCGTTAAGGCGGAAAGCAGTCAGCCCCAGCCTTCGACGGCGGTTGTTAACGGATATGCGGAAAAGGTTGACCTTACGGCAAACATTACTGCTAACACAAACGGCGGGTTCTGTCTTATGAACACGGGCACAACCGGCGACAACACCACCTATATAGGCAGTGTTGAAATGGAGTGGAAGAAGTAAGTAAATAAAAAATGGCGTCCCGCGCAATATTGCGCGGGACGCTTATTTTTACCTTGAAATTTAAGGGGTTTCTCGGAAGCCCTTGCCGAGTATTTCGTTTGCGTCTGTTATAATAATAAAGGAAACGGGGTCGAGTTTTTTAGCCATATATTTCAGCTTTAAAGCTTCGCCGCGCTTGCAAACGGTAATCATAACCGTTTTTTCCGCGCCAGTATATCCGCCCGTCGCCTTGTAGCTTGTAAAATCGCGCTTCATAGTCGTTAATATGTATTCGGCTATTTGTTCGGGCTTTGAGGTGATGATGGTAATGTACTTGCTCTTGCCTATGTTTTCGATTACGCCGTCTATAATAAACGCCTTGGAGAACAGACCGAGTATCGAAAACAGACCCGCCTGCGCGCCGAAAATGAAGAAGGTGGAAAACGCTATTAAGGAATCGGTTATAAGCAACGCCTTGCCCGTGTTGAGCTTGGTAAACTTTTTAAGTATGAGCGCTACTATGTCCGTTCCGCCTGAGGAAGCCCTGCAATTGAATAAAATGGCGCTGCCTATGCCCGTTAAAAGCATAGCGTATACAAGCTCCATCAGCGGTTGGTTTGTAAGCGTGTACTGCATTGCGCCGTTTGCAAGTTCGGTGGCAACCGCGCCGGGAATATTCTTTATGGGTAAAAGATATTCCAACAGCATATTTTCGGCGGAGTACATAAGCGAGCAGTAAAGGGTGCGCGCCGTACAGCCTTTGCCCAAAAATATCAGCCCGAGTATTAGCAAGCCCACGTTAATAATCATTACAAGCGTGGATTGGTTAAGGGGTACAAACTTTTCTATAACTATTGCAATACCGCTTACGCCGCCCGTTGCAAAGTGGTTGGGGGCTTTAAAAAAGTATACGCCCGCGGCAACCAGAAAAGTGCCCGCGGTCATTAAAAGCCAGGTCGCTATTTCGTGCAACACCTGTTTTTTAGTCGGCTTTGTAAACTTAATTTTCCGCTTGCCCTTTTTCCCGTTTTCAACGGGAACGGGGGGCGAAGCGTCGCCGTCCGTTACGGCGGGCTCGGCGGAAATTGCTTCCGCCTGCTTAGGTTGCTCTTCGGGTTGTTTTTCTTCGGTCTGCGTTTCACACATTATATTTTCACCGTTTTATTATATGTTTATTTAACGTAATTCAATATTATCACAGCCGCAATACAATGTCAACGGAAACGGCAATTTCCGCGCTTAAAGCGCCTGCCATATTTTAGACATATTATTGACTTTAACCGCCTTGTGTGGTACAATTTTTTTAAATAAGCAAAGCGCGCTTTTGCGCGCGGTAGTATAAAGAGGTAGCAATGATAAACAGACAGGCGCTGTTCACCGATGAAACTCAAAGCTTTAAAACGCCTTACGAGCCTGCGGCGGGCGATAAAGTTACGTTGACGTTCCGCACGCTGAAAAACGACGTAAATAATGTGTACGTCGTAATCAACGGCAGAACGAGGGCAATGAAACGCCTTCCGCAAAAGTGCGAAACGTTCGACTATTATTCGATAACGTTCACTTGCGGGCAAAAGCCCGTAAGTTACTACTTTAAGCTTGTAGACGACGATGACGAGCTCTATTATAACCGCCTCGGCGCGGTAAACAACAATCAGGACGAGTACGATTTTTCGTTCGTCCCAGGTAGCAAGGTGCCCGATTGGGCTAAGGGCAGGGTGTTCTATCAGATTTTTTGCGACCGCTTCTGCAACGGCGAACCTTCCAACGACGTTGAGTACAACGAGTACTATTACACGGGCGGGCACTCGCGCAAGGTGTGCGATTGGTTTAAACTGCCCGAAACTATGGACGTAAACAACTTTTACGGCGGCGATTTGCAGGGCGTGGAGCAAAAGTTGGAGTACCTTAAAGATTTGGGCGTGGAGGCGGTGTACTTCAATCCCCTTTTCGTTTCTCCCTCCAACCACAAGTACGACACGCAGGACTACGACTATATCGACCCGCACCTCGCGGTTATAGAAAACGACGTGGCTCACTGTATGCAGGGCTGGGAAAAGCACAACGGCTACGCCCCCAAATATATACGCAGGGTAACGGATAAAACCAATCTGGAAAAGTCCAACGAGTACTTTGCCCGCCTTGTGGAAAAGATGCATTCCCTGGGAATAAAGGTGGTTGTAGACGGCGTTTTCAACCATTGCGGTTCTTTCCATAAATGGCTGGACAGGGAGGGCATTTACCTCAACAAAGAGGGCTACGAAAAGGGCGCGTTTCAATCGACAGACAGCCCTTACAGAAGTTACTTCAAATTCGATAAGCCGCGCGTTGCGGACAGCGAGTACGAGGGGTGGTGGGGCTTTAAAACTCTGCCCAAGCTCAATTACGAAAAGAGCGAGCGGCTGTGCGAAAGCGTTTACAAAATAGGCGAAAAGTGGGTTTCCGCCCCCTACAACGTGGACGGCTGGCGTCTGGACGTCGCCGCCGATTTGGGGCACAGCGCGAAGTTCAACCATAAATTCTGGAAAACTTTCAAAGACAGGGTGCGCGGCGCAAACCCGCAGGCGTTTATCTTTGCCGAACACTACGGCGACCCCTCGCAATGGCTTAACGGCGGCGAGTGGGACAGCGTTATGAATTACGACGCTTTTATGGAGCCCGTAACCTGGTTTTTGACGGGTATGGAAAAGCACTCCTCTTCTTTCGATTATAACAAACTGCACGACGGCAAAGCGTTTTTCGACGCTATGCTCAAAAACGGAGCGCGCCTGCCCCGTCCCGCGTTGGACAGCGCCATAAACCAACTTTCCAATCACGACCATTCCCGCTTTTTAACGCGTACCAACAGGTGCGTCGGCACGTTGAAATCAATGGGTTCCGAGGCGGCGGGCGAGGGCGTGGACAAGCGTATTTTTTACCTTGCCGTGTTAATTCAGATGACCTGGACGGGCAGTCCCGCGCTGTATTACGGCGACGAGGCGGGGCTTGTAGGCTGGACCGACCCCGACAACAGGAGAACGTACCCCTGGGGCAGAGAAGATTGGGAAACTTACGACGTACACAAGAGCGCAATCGCACTCAGAAAGCGTATTCACTGTTTAAAGACGGGCAGTCTTATGCCGCTGGACGCGGGCAACGGCTATATAATATACGCCCGTTTCGATAAGGAGGACTGCGCGATTGTGTGTATAAATTGCAGTGAAAAGCAGGTGTCGCTCAGCGTTCCCTCCTGGCTTATTACGGGTGAGCGCACCGACAGTTTAAAACTTGCGTACGTTGTAGGCGCGGAAGAAAGCGAATTGCCTTTCGCGGCGGAAGTAAAGTTCGGCAGAACGTTTTTAACGCTTCCTCCCAAGAGCGGTTGCGTTTACACCAAGTCGTTTAAAGATTAAAATTTGCATTAAATCAAGGATATATAGGGGGTAATTTGAATATGGAAAAGGAAAAAAGGTTTTTCGGGGAGCTTGACAGATACCTGTTTCACCACGGTACTCACTACGAGCTTTACGAAAAAATGGGCGCGCATATACGCGAAATAGACGGTGTGCGCGGCACTCACTTCGTGGTATGGGCGCCGCACGCCCGCGCCATTTGCGTCGTATCCGACGGCAACGGCTGGACGCCGTGGAGCGACGTTATGGAAAAAGTGGACGACAGCATATGGGAGCTGTTCGTCCCCGGTATGTGCGAGGGAGTAAAGTACAAGTTTTTAATCGTGCGCGCCGACGGAAGCGAGGTGTATAAAATCGACCCATATGAGTTCGGCAGCGAAAAGCGCCCCGCAAACGCCTCTGTCGTTACAAACCTCTCGGACTACGAGTGGGGGGACGGCGAGTATTTCAAGGCAAAGAAGGGCGAAAACTACCTTGCCAAGCCTATGGCTGTGTACGAGGTGCACCTCGGCAGTTGGAAAAAGAATACGGAAATGTGGTGGGACGAGGACCAGTTTCTGGACTACCGCCGCCTTGCGCACGAGCTGTGCGAATACGTGCTGTATATGGGCTATACCCACGTTGAAGTAATGGGCATATGCGAGTATCCGTTCGACCCCAGCTGGGGATATCAGGTAACGGGCTACTTCTGCCCCACGGCGCGCTACGGCTCTCCGCAGGACTTTATGTATTTTGTCGACTATATGCACAGGCACGGTATTGGCGTAATATTGGATTGGGTGCCCGCGCACTTCCCCAAGGACGAGTTTGCGCTTGCCAATTTCGACGGCACGCCGCTGTACGAGTACGCCGACCCCCTGCGCGCCGAATATCCCGAGTGGGGCACCAAGGCGTTCGATTTGGGCAGACCCGAAGTTTCCAACTTTTTGATAGCTTCGGCGTTTTTCTGGGTGAATAAATACCATATCGACGCGCTTCGCGCCGACGCCGTTGCGGCAATGTTGTATTCCAGCTTCGGCAGAAGCGAGTGGCGCCCCAATAAGGACGGCGGCGATTGGAATTTGGAAAGCTTCGAGTTTTTCCGTCATTTGAACAGCGTGTTGCGCTCGCGTACCGACGCGTTTATAATCGCCGAGGACAGCTCTATAATAAACGGTATCACCGCGCCCGCCAAGGAGGGGGGCTTGGGCTTCGGCTTAAAGTGGAATATGGGCTGGATGAACGATACGTTGAGCTACATAAAAAAGGACCCCGTCTACCGCAAGTATCACCATTTTTTAATGACGCACACCTTCGAATACATATTTAACGAGCATTACCAGCTTGTGCTCTCGCACGACGAGGTTGTGTACGGCAAGGGCAGTATGTACACCAAGATGCCCGGCTATCATTCCGACAAGCTTAACGGATTGAAGTGTTTCTACACAATGATGATAGGGCACCCCGGCAAAAAATTGCTGTTTATGGGTCAGGACTTCGCGCAAATCAACGAGTGGTATTATAAGGTCAGCCTCGATTGGCACCTATGCGACGACCCCGCGCACAAGAGCGTTATGGAGTGTTACCGCGCGCTTCTTCACCTGTATAAGGAAAGGCAGGTACTGCACAACGACACAAACAGTCAGTCGTTCGAGTGGATAGAGAGCGGCGACGTACAGCGCTCGATATTCGCGTTTATCCGCCGCAACCCTTGGAATTACAACGACGGACTGATATTCGTGTGCAATATGACGCCTATGACCTACGAAGATTACGGCGTGGGCGCGCCCGTGGCGGGCGAGTATAGGCGCGTGTTCTCCACCTACTTCGACGGCGGGGATATGGCGGTAACGGCGGAAAAAGCTCTGTGCAACGGCAGGGAGTACAAACTGAGTTTTACTTTGAAGCCGTACGAAGCAATCGTATTGGAAATTCCTTACCGCGAGAGTACGGAGGAGGAGTTGCAAAAGGAAAAGAAGGAGTTAAACCGCGTAAAGCGCGCGCATAAGTCGGCAAAGACCGACTTATCCCACGTGCCCGTAGCCGAAGTGCCCGAGGGGCTTGCGCCTAAGGCTAAGGGCGCCGCAAAAAAAACCGCGGCAAAGAGGACCGCCGCGCCCAAAAAGACGGCGGCAAAAAAAGACGGCGCAAAATAAATAAAGCGTTGACCTTTCAGCGCGGTTATGGTATAATCACCGATAATATGACGGTAAGAGAATTACAGGACGAAATTTTTAAATTAAAGCGGGATACGGATACCTGTATCCTTGCGCACAGCTATATGGCGGAGGAAATCTGCGAAATAGCCGACTTCTGCGGCGACAGCTACGCGCTTTCGGTAAAGGCGAAAACAGCGCCCAACAAAAACGTTATAATGTGCGGCGTGCGCTTTATGGCGGAAACGGTTAAAATGCTTTCCCCGCAAAAGCGGGTTTACCTTGCCAATCCCTCGGCGGGCTGTCCTATGGCGGAGCAGTTCGGCAGGGAAGAAATAGAGGCGGTTAAAAAGCTTTACCCCGACTACGCGGTAGTGGCGTATATCAACACCACGGCGCAACTTAAAACAATTGCCGACGTATGCGTTACTTCCTCCTCGGCGGTAAAAATCTGCAAAGCGCTTCCGCAAAAGAACATTCTGTTTATTCCCGATATAAATCTCGGTTCTTTCGTTAAGGCGCAGGTGCCTGAAAAGAATTTCAAACTGCTTTCGGGCGGGTGTCCCACCCACGCAAGAATGGACGAAGAGGACGTGCTCGCGGCTAAGAGGGAACACCCTAACGCGTTGTTTTTGGTTCACCCCGAGTGCCGTCCTTCGGTTGTAAAGCACGCCGACTACGTCGGCTCTACTTCGGGCATAACCGATTTTGCCAAGGCTTCTGCGGCAAAAGAGTTTATAATAGGTACGGAAAACGCAATTGTACAGCACTTGCAGTTTGCCTGCCCCGATAAAAAATTTTATCCCCTTTCCAAGGACCTTGTTTGCCACAATATGCGCGTTACCACGCTTGCCGACGTTTACGACTGCCTGCGCGGGGTAGGCGGCGAAGAAATTTTAATGGAAGAGGGGTTGCGCGCCGCCGCGGTTAAGTGTATAGAAAAGATGATAGAGTACGGCGGTTGAGCGTTTAAAGGTAAGTAAGAGAGGTTTTTATGTTCATTGCGACAAAGGGCAGAAACGCCCTTAAAGTTATGCTCGATTTGGCTCAGCATAACGACGGCTCCAATATCCCCCTTGCGGATATTTCCGAAAGGGTTAAGGAGTCGCAAAAATACCTCGAAGCCACGGTGTCGGCGCTTTCGGCGGCGGGGCTTATCCTTTCCGCGCGCGGCAAGCTCGGCGGATACAAGCTTGCGCGTTCGGCAGACGAGTATACCGTGGCGGAAATTATAACCGCGGCGGAAGGCTCGCTTGCGCCCGTGTCCTGTTTGGACGGCAAGTGCGAAAACGCCTGCAACTGCCTTACGTTGCCGCTGTGGAAAGAGCTTGACGAGGTCATTATGAATTTTTTAAATTCCAAAACGCTTGCCGACCTGTTAAAATAAATTAGGGAGTGCGTTTCTCTTTATAATGGTATAAAACCAAATAGCTCGCGGGGGCATAATTTTGCCTAATCGTCGCATACTACCTTTACGGAGGTAGAATATGAGATTAAATTGCGGCGATACCTGCCCCAAGAGCGGTCGTTACTGCGTAATTGACGGCAAGGGTAACGTAATCAATTGCGTATGGGTCGGCGAAGGCGAAACGATGCCCCCTACACAGTATTCCGATTGCCATTACGAAAGCGAAAATTAAATAAAAAAAGGAGCAAAGCGTTAAAGCTTTGCTCCTTTTTTTAAATATTGTAGTAAACGTGTACTTTTACTACAACACAAAAAAATTACTTTTTTAACAAAAAATTGACTTGATTTTGCCCTTTAAATATACCATAACGGTCGTTTTAAATCAAATATTTAAAAGTAGTAAAAGTACACTATAACTACAACCGAAAAGGAGCAAGATATGAAAATAATAATTTCTGCGTTTATTGCCGCCGTATGCGTGGCGGCGGGTACGGTATCGCTTGCCGCTTGCGGAAACGGCAACCAAACGCACTCGCACGTTTAGTCGCAAAATTATACGCAAGAGGGCGACAGACACTATTAGACTTGCAGTGATTGCGACGAAAAAAATTACGCTTCGCACAGTTACAATGCGGACGGCTTATGCGTATGCGGGAAACAAAAATACGTGCAGGGCGAAGAAAAGCCGCCCGTAACAAAACTTGCCGTTGAACTTTCGGGAAGCGATGGGCAAAGCGTAACGCTAAACTTTAATATCGTTGCAAACGGTGCAATAAACACGGTATCAAAAACCGTTACGCTTACCGCCGCAACGCAGACGGTTGAAATAGATTTGACCGCCGCGGGCGTCAATACGTTAGGCGCGTATAACGGCAATACAAATTCTTATACCGACACCGCGCTATTCGATAACCCCGACGGCGCGGACGCGAACGGCGACAATTATATATCCCTCGATTTGACGGATAACGCCGTTGAATTTTCAATAAAGTTTACGGGAATATACGGCAAATGATTTAAGGCAAATAATATTTGAAAGCGTTCACGCAAAACAGCGTGAACGCTTTTTTGTAAAAAATTTCAAATGTGCGTTAATTCCTATTGACTTGATAGGAATTATTTATTATAATAAATTCATACTAATTCGGTAGGATATAAAAATCAATGGCAAAGACTATATACGTAGACAACGCGGCTACAACCGCAATGAGCGATACTGCAATTGCGGCAATGGCGCGTTACTATAAAGAGGTGTACGGCAACCCTTCCTCTCTGCACACCGTCGGGCAAATTGCAAAGGAGGCGCTGGTTCGCGCGCGCGCCGAAATAGCCGCCTGCATAGGCGCAAAGCCCAACGAAATTTATTTTACTTCGGGCGGAAGCGAGGCGGACAATCAGGCTATACGCTCGGCGGCGTACGGCGGGCTTGCTAAGGGCAAAAAGCACATAATATCCACGGCTTTCGAGCATCACGCAGTACTCCACACCTTAAAGAAGCTGGAAAAAGAGGGGTTTGAGGTTACCTATTTAAACGTGCATTCGCACGGCAATATCACCGCGGGAGAGGTGGAGGCGGCTATCCGCCCCGATACGGCTCTCGTAACGGTTATGTACGCCAACAACGAGGTCGGCTCCGTGCTTCCCGTAAGAGAAATAGGCGAAGTGTGCCGCGCGCATAAGGTAATTTTTCATACCGACGCGGTGCAGGCGGTGGGGCATATTCCCGTGAACGTTATAAGCGACAACGTGGATATGCTGTCCTGTTCGGCGCATAAATTCCACGGACCCAAGGGCGTGGGCTTTCTTTACTGCCGCACGGGCGTGGCTCTCAAAAACCTTATAGAGGGGGGCGCGCAGGAGCGCAACCGCCGCGCGGGCACCGAAAATTTAGCGGGCATAAGCGGTATGGCGGCGGCTTTAAAAGAGGCGGTTGCAAATCTTGAAAAGAATATGAAGAGGGAGGCGGCTTTAAGGGACAGGCTGATTGCGGGGCTTACAAAGGTTGAGCACTCGCGCCTCAACGGCGACAGGGTAAACAGACTGCCCAACAACGTAAATATCTGCTTCGAGGGGGTCGAGGGCGAAAGCTTGTTGCTGTTATTGGACGCAAAGGGTATTTGCGCTTCGTCCGGTTCGGCTTGTACTTCCGGCTCGTTGGACCCTTCGCACGTGCTTCTCGCCCTCGGACTCCCGCACGAGGTGGCGCACGGCTCGCTCAGGCTTAGCCTTTCGGAGTACAACACCGAGGAAGAAGTTGATTTTATAATAGAGGAAGTGCCCAAAGTCGTTGAATATCTACGCTCCATTTCTCCCGTCTGGGAGGGGCTGGAAAAGGGCGAAAGACCGCACCTCATTTAACTTAAAGTATTAAATAGACGAAGCGGGCAAAACCGCGATTAAAAGTTTTGCAAGAAAGGAGTTTTTATGGCATTATACAGCGAAAAAGTTATGGACCACTTTACTAACCCGCGCAACGTGGGCAAGCTTGACGACGCGGACGGCATAGGGGAAGTCGGCAACGCCAGATGCGGCGACATAATGAAAATTTACATCAAGGTGGACGGAGATATAATAACCGACGTCAAATTCAATACGTTCGGTTGCGGAAGCGCAATCGCTTCCTCCTCTATGGCTACCGAAATGATTAAGGGCAAGCCCATTGCGCAGGCGTTGGAGCTTACCAATAAGGCAGTTGCCGAGGCGTTGGACGGGTTGCCCGCGCATAAACTGCACTGTTCGGTACTTGCCGAGGAAGCCATACGCGCGGCGATTAAGGACTATTACGATAAAAACGGAATAGCATACGACAAGGCGCAGTTTCCCGCTCCGCACGAAGAGGATGAGCACGCGGAAGAAGATTGATTTATGGCAAAGCAACTCACCCCTTGCGGGGCTGTCGAGCGCAGTATAATAACGAGATTCCGCAAAGGTATATGGAACAAATTTTTGCAAGCCGTAAAGCAGTATAAGCTGATTGAAGAGGGCGATAAAATCGCCGTCTGCGTTTCGGGCGGCAAGGATTCTATGCTTCTTGCAAAGTGCGTGCAGGAGCTTAAAAGACACTCCGAAATTCAATTCGACGCGGAATATATCGTGATGAATCCGGGATACAACGCCGAAAATTTGCAGCTTATACAGAGCAATTTAGCCCTTTTGGAAATCGACGCAAAAATCTTCGCATCCGACATTTTCGACGTGAACGACTTGATTGGCGGCGAACACCCGTGCTATCTCTGCGCGCGTATGCGCCGCGGATTTTTATACGCGCGGGCAAAGGAGTCGGGCTGTAATAAAATCGCCTTGGGGCACCATATGTCGGACGTTATAGAAACTACGCTTATGTCAATGCTGTTCGGCGGTCAGATACAGGGAATGATGCCAAAAATCAAGAGCGCCAATTTCGAGGGAATGGAGCTTATCCGCCCGCTGTACTGCGTGCTCGACGACGAAATAGTGCGCTGGCAGGAGTATAACGGGCTTAAATTTATAGCCTGCGCGTGCAAGCTTACCGAAAACCTTTCCTTGGGCGAACAGGGGCAGTCTGCGCGGCAGGACGTTAAAAGGCTGATTAAAGATTTCCGCAGCCGCAACCCCGACGTGGACGCAAGCATATTCAAGAGTTTGCACAACGTTCAGTTGGATACCCTGCCCGAGTTCAAGTACAAAAAGCAAACTTACGGCTTTAACGAAAAGTACGAAAAGGGCATAAACATAATAAAAAACGATTAAACAACAGCCCCGCCGCAAAATGCGGCGGGGCTTTTTTCCATTTTATAAGCAAACCGCATAGCCTCTGTAATAATGATAAATATAAACAAATGTAAAATTCTTTCCTTTTTTGTTTACAAAATAACAGTTGCGTAGTATAATAGTGTTAATTGATAACTGAAAAATGTTTATTTTGGGTTAAATTTGACTTAGGACCTGAATTAAGAAATAGGTAAAGGGGGACAAAACTTAATAATGAAAAAGAAGAGTATGTTGCTTGCGCTCGTAATGGCGGGAGCAATGACCTTGGGCGCAGTTGCCGCAACTGGCTGTAAGAAAAAGCCTTCCGACAACGGGGATAACACTCATACGCAACACGTTTTCGACGGGGAATGGCAGGTTACGGAAGCGAACAAGCCCACGTTGCTAACCGAGGGCAAGGCGGTGCGCTACTGCGCGGCGAACGACGGGGGCGAGGAGAGCAAGGTTCTTCCCGCGCTTACCGACGAAAGGTATTCCGTTACCGATAATACGGCTACCGCCACGGCATCGGGTACGGGCGAGTACACAATCACGCTCGACGGCGCGGTAATATCCTTTACGGCGGAAACGCCCGCGCTCGGCGGCGGTGAAAATCCCGACGATGAGGAAGAAAAGCCCGTTATACTCACAAGCGACACGGCTATCGCCGTTACCGCGGGGGAAACAAAAAAGCTTTCAGCCCCCGCGGCGGGTACGGTGTGGAAGTCTGGCGACGTTACCGTTGCCACGGTAGACAGCAACGGCTTGCTTTCCGCAAAGACGGCGGGCGTTACAAAGGTTACGGCTACCGCCGAAGGGCTTGCGGTTACCTGCACGGTAGTAGTGCTTAAAAAGACTGTTACCGAAAGCGAAATACCCGAAAAAGACCCGTTCAAATTCAACAAAACGGTAAATATCGGCAGTGTGGACGTTCCCGAGGATAACGAGCCTTCGGACGAAAACGCCGAGGAGTACACCGTAAAGTTTACCGACGGCGCGGTTACGCAGTACGTTGAAAACGGCGGGCTTGTGGTAGAGCCCGTAGGCATAGAGAAAGCGGGCTACTATATCACGGGCTGGAACGACGGCGCCAAGGCGTACGATTTTTCCAAACCCGCGACAAAGAATATGACGCTTACCGCGCAGTGGAGCGAGTTGCCCGCGGGCGTGGAAGCCGTTTACGGCAATCAGGAAAGCATTACCGTAATATGGAACGAAAGCAACTCTCAGGGGGCGAAAGTAGAGTACTCTTTAAAGGGTGAAAATAATTGGAAAGCAATCGACGGTATGCTTATCCGCAAGGACGGGCAAAACGCCCGCGCCGACCTTATAGGACTTGCGGCAGGCGTTTACACCGTTAAAATTACTACTTCCGCAGGCGCGGAAAAGACGGTTTCGGACGTAAAAGTTACCGCATACGACCGTTCGGGTTACGCGCATTTCAAGTACGATAAGGGCGTTGGCGCGTATAAGGACGACGGCACGATTAAGAGCGGCACTCTTGTAATCTACCTTACGGACGAAAACAAAAACGACGTTTTGGACTACTGCTACGTAGACGGCAAAAAGGTAGATATTACCCAGCACGTAACCGACGCCGCGGGCGTAGTGCATAAGGGCATAGGCGAAATTTTCAACAACCGCAGATATTCGGGCGACGACAGAAAGAACGTTGGTATTGCCAAACTTTCGCACGTTTACGGCGCCGTATCTCTCCGCGTTTTGGGAGAGGTTACCAATGAAGTAAGCGATAAAAATCCGTATTGCTCAATAACGGGTTTGACTAACTATAATAGCCTTGAAAACGGCGGTACCGTAGGCGACAGCGGCGGTATGGCGCGTATCGTAAACGCCAAAAACGTAACAATCGAGGGCGTAGGCGACAATGCGGTTATAAATGGTTGGGGTTTCCATTTCGTTTCAAGCCCCGTTTCGAGAGTGAGCGCGGAGGACGGCACAAGCTTCGAGGCGAGGAATTTAAGCTTTAAAGGCTATCCCGAAGACGCCTTGGGTATGGAGGGCGAGCAGTCCAACGTAGGCCTTGACGCTTCAATCGAGCTGTCCGACAAGTCCTCTCCCGTGGAAAGATGCTGGGTGCACAACAACAGCTTCTATCAGGGCGGCAACGGCAGCGCGGCGGAGGGCGATAAAAACGAGGGGGACGGCAGTTGCGACTTCAAGCGCGGCAGAAACTATACGTTCAGCTATAACTACCTTACCGACTGCCACAAGACCAATCTGATTGGCTCTTCAAAAACTTCGTTGCAGTACAACGTTTCTATGCATCACAACTGGTGGAACGACTGCCAGTCGCGTATTCCCCTTATGAGGAACGCAAACGTTCATTTCTACAACAACTACGTTTCCGTGCGCGGCGAGGACGCAAAGACGAGCGTCGTGCATTCGGTAAGGGCGCAGTCGTACCTGTTCAGCGAGGCAAACTACTACGACGGCTGTAAGACCGTTGCCGAAAACGGCGGCGAGGGCGGCAATATCGGTATAAAGGGCTACAACGATATGTATCACGCCTGCTATAACGGCGACGCGACCACCAAGGTGGAGGACAGGGAGCAGAAAGTTGCAAACGGCTGTCAGTATCAGGCGGGTAAAATAGATTATTCGTCTTTCGATACAAACCCCGAATTGTTCTACTACGACGCGCAGAATAAGAAGAGCGATTGCCTTTTGGACGACCCCGTCGGCGCGAGAATGAGGACGGTGCGCTACTCAGGCGTTCTCGGACACGGCGCAATAAACCTGCCCAAAGTGCATATGAACAAAATCACCCCCGCTTCGTCGGTAAACGTCAAGGCGGAGGGCACGGTTATAGACGTGGCTTCGGCAACGCCCAACGGGGTGGATAACGGCGTTGTGTTCGGCGAAACGTTTAAAAGCGGCAAGGGCAAGGGTCAGCTTGTAACTTTCACGCTGGCGGCTCCCGCAATAATGACTATTACCGCAACGGGCAAGGGCGACGAATTCTATCCGCAGGTTATACGCGCCAACGGCAAGGTGTTCGTGCCCAAATTCAGCGGACAAAAGACGGTGCTTCTCCCCGCGGGCACGTATATGGTTACAACGGGGCAAAAGGACAAGGAAGCGACCGTAACCGAGCTTAAATTCGAGGATACGGCGGCTTCGGGCGAAATACGCGTAAAGGCGGCGATAGAAGCGTTGTCGGCGATTCCCGAAGTTATTACGAGAAACAGCAAGAGCGTTATAGAAACGGCTGGCTTCGAGTACAACAATCTGATTGGCGACGAAAAAAATCAAATTCCCGCCGAACTGTATCAGCGCTATTTAAAAGCCGTTAAGGCGTACGAAGATATTTCCGTTGAATACGTTACGGCAAGAATAGACTATATCGGCACGGTAACCGAGCTTTCGGCAGACGATATAAACGCGGCTTTGAAAGCCTATCAGGAACTGAGCGCGGAAACCAAGCTCAAAATAACCAACCGCGACAAACTTTCGGCGGCGCAGACGGCGTTTGAAGCTTTCGCCGTTAAAAACGTAAACAACTTAATCGCGGCGTTGCCCGCGCAGTCGCAGTTTGGCTTGATTATTGACAGCAAGCCCGCGATAGAGCTTGTAACCAAACTGTATACCAATATAAAGGACGAGTACAGAAAGCTTTCCGACGAGCAGAAAGGGCAGGTGAGCCTTACCGCCGTGGATAGCGCGCTCGAAGCGTTGGAGGCGGCTATGAAGCCCTTCGATTTCAAGGACCTTATAAACAGTCTGCCCGAAAGCGAGGAAGACCCCGCCTATATGACGGTTGCAAGCCAGTTAAAGGCGCTGTATTCGCAACTCACCGCCGACCAGAAGGCGCTTATAACCGATGAGGAAACGGCTATATACGAGGAGGCGTTGGCGCTGTACGAAGACTACGCAAGCAAGGCGGTCGTAATGATTTTTGCCAAGGGCAACCCGCTCCCCGAAGGCGTGGAAGTCAACGGCAACTATAAGGACGGAGTTTCTTTCGATTTTAACGAGCAGACTTACAACAGTCCCCTTAAAATGGAAAGCTCCACGTCCGTCAAGTTTACGGCAAACGCGGAAATGAAGCTCACGTTGCGGGTCAGCGCGGGCGGCGTAAAAATAAAAATCGACGGCAAAGAGTATACGGTAGACGGCAACGGCGTGCTCAATATAACTGTTACGGCGGGTCAGCATACCGTTACAAAGGGCGGTTCGTGCAATCTCTATTGGCTCACGCTTAATCCGTAAAAACCAACTAATCAAACGCGCCCCCGACTGTAAAAGTCGGGGGTTACTTTATTTAAACGGTTGCCATTTTTTATAAGTTGCTGTACAATTTTATTGTGTTTGGCGCGGCGTCCGCCCGTACAGCGGTAGCTTTGCGCAATTATTTAAAGGAGCGCGCTTTTGAAGTTTTTACACATTGCCGACTTGCATCTCGGCAAGCGTTACAACGAGCTTTCGCTAATAGACGACCAAAGGCATATTTTGGGCGAAATATACAGTCTTGCCGTGTCCTGCGGGGCGGACGGCGTTATAATCGCGGGCGACATCTACGATAAATCGGCGCCGTCAGCCGAGGCGGTGGAGCTGTTCGATTGGTTTTTGAGTAGGCTCAATCAAAGCGGCGTGCAGGTGTTCGCCGTAAGCGGCAATCACGACAGCGCGGAGCGCGTGGGTTTCGGCTCCTCGCTTATGTCGGCAAGCGGCGTTTACTTTTCACCCGTATATAACGGTGAAGTGCGCCCCTGCGTTTTAAACGACGAATACGGCAAGCTCAACGTCTATCTTCTGCCTTTTATCAAGCCCGCCTCCGTCCGCCGCTTTTTCGAGGAGCGGGAAATAACAAACTATACGCAGGCGCTTCAAGCCGCGGTGGAGGCAATGAACGTAAATACCGCGGAGCGCAACCTGCTTGTGGCGCACCAATTCGTAACAGGTTCGCGCAGTTCGGGTTCGGAAGAGTTTGCGGTGGGCGATATAGGCAACGTGGACGTTAGCGTGTTCGAAGCGTTCGACTACGTCGCGCTGGGGCACGTTCACGGCGCGCAGAATATAGTAAGCCAAAGGGTGCGCTATTCGGGCACGCCGCTAAAATATTCCCTTTCCGAAGCGGGCGATACAAAGTCTGCTACGATTATAGAATTAAAGGAAAAGGGCGACCTCAGCGTAACCGCCGCGCCGCTTAAACCTATGCGCGAAATGGTGGAAATAAGGGGTACTTACGAAGAGCTTACCAAAAGGAGCTATTACGAGGGAACGACCCTCCCCCGCGATTTGGTGCACGTAGTGCTTACCGACGAGGAGGAAGTGCCCGACGCGCTTGGCAAACTGCGCATAATCTATCCCGAAATTATGAGCTTGAAGTACGACAACGCGCGCACCCGCGCCAATTCCCGCGTGGAAGCGCTTGCCGACGTGCCCGCTCGCTCGCCCTACGATTTGTTTTGCGAGCTGTACAGTGCGCAAAATAACCGCCCGCTCACGCAGGAGCAGTCTGAACTTATTACAAAACTTATAGAAAAGGCGTGGGGGGACGAGCGGTGAAACCTGTTAAACTTACAATGACGGCGTTTGGTCCGTACGCCGCGCGCACAACGGTAGATTTTACTCTGCTTGGGGAGCGCGGTCTGTATCTCATTTGCGGGGATACTGGCGCGGGCAAAACGACAATTTTCGACGCCATAGTTTTCGCCCTGTACGGCGAGGCGAGCGGAAGCAACAGGGAGCCGTATATGTTGCGCTCAAAGTACGCTCTGCCCGAAACGCCCACGGAGGTGCAACTGTGCTTTTCCTGCCGCGGCAAGCTGTATACCGTAAAGCGCAACCCCGAATACGAGCGCAAAAAAGCCAGAGGCGAGGGAGTTACTCTCGAAAAAGCCAACGCGGAACTCACCCTCCCCGACGGCAAAGTGATAACCAAGGTTAAGGAAGTAAACAGGGCGGTCGCCGAAATTTTGGGCATAGACAGGGAGCAGTTTTCGCAGATTGCAATGCTTGCGCAGGGCGATTTTGCCAAGTTGCTTTTGGCGCCTACCGAAGAGAGAAAAAATATCTTCCGCCGCATTTTTCAAACGCATAAATTTCAGCGTTTGCAGGAAAGTTTAAAGGAGCTTACCTCCTCGTTAAGGGCGAAGTACGAGGAAGCGGGCAGGTCCGCCGAGCAGTATATACGCGGCATAGTATGCGCCGACGACGACCCCCGCCGCGCAAACTTCGAAAACGCCGCCTGCGGCGGCGCGCCAGTTGCCGAAGTCGTACCGCTATTATCGTCGGTGATTGACGGCGACAGGGAGGAGAGCGCGCGGCTGGAAAAAGAATATGCGGAAACGGACGGGCGGTTGCAGGTAATTGCCGTAAAGCTTGCCGAAGAGGAGAGGCGCAACAATTTGAAGAGGTTGGCGGAGGAAACGCGACTGCTTTTAAAGGAGCGGGAGGAAAAGCTCGCCGCCTGCGGCGCGGAGTTGAAACTGCGCGAGGCGGACGTCGAAAAGGCGCGCGCTCTCGCGGCGAAAGCTGCGGAAATTCAGGCGTTGTTGCCCGCTTATTCCGAACTTGAAACAAAGTCTGCGGAAGATTTGCGCCTGCGCGCGGAAGCAGAAAAGAGCGGAAAATTGTCCGAAGCGGCAACGGCTTCGGCGGAGCAAGCGCGACTGAGGGCGGAAGCTTTGGAAGCGCGCAAGGAAGGGCTGAAAGAGGTTAAAGTGGAGGTTGTGCGCGCCGAAAGCGAGCGCGCCAATCTCACAGACAGGGCGGCGGAACTTACCCGTCTGCTCGGCGATATCGAAAGGGCGTACTCCGAGTATGCGCAGTATAAGGGCGCGGCGGAGGAGTACGAAAGGGAGCGCGCCGTATCTGCGGCGGCTCAGGAAAGCTACGCGCGCGCAAGCAGGGCGTTTTTAGACGCGCAGGCTGGCGTTATGGCAAGGGGGTTGCAAAGCGGCGTTCCCTGCCCCGTTTGCGGCTCTACCGTTCATCCCGCGCCCGCGCAGGCTAAGAGCGCGCCGTCCGCCGCGGAAGTGGACGCGCTTAAACTTGCCGCCGAGCGCGCGGCTGGTAAAGAGCGGGTTGCAAGCGAGCGCGCGGGCACGTTAAAGGGGGCGTATACGGCGCGCGCGGAACAGGTCAAGGCGGGCGCGGCAAAGTACGTTGCTGTAAACGGCGAAAGCAAGCTGAAAGATATAAAAGAGGCGTTGAACGGCACATATGCCGCGACAAATGCGCAACTTAACGCCATAAAAATTAAAATCGCCGAGGGCAGACGGGCGGTTGCAGAGGAGGAAAAACTCGGCGAGGAAATAGCAAAATTGCGCGGCGACGCGGAAAAGTTTAAGGCGGAAGCCGAAAGCGCGCGCCTTGCCGCGGGCAACGCACGCGCAGGGCTATGCCGTATCGAAAGCGATATTTCGGCGTTGCGCGGCAGGCTGACGTATGCCGATAAAGCTTGCGCATTGGAAGCGGCGAAGGGGTTTGAAAGGCAAAGGGCGGAGTTGGAAAGGGCGGTAGAAAATTGCCGCAACCAGTACGCGGAGTATGATAAAAGCGCGGCTCAACTGCGCGCCAAGCTGGAAGATTATCAAAGGCAGACGGGCGGCGACGGGCAAACGGTTATAACTGAACTTACGGCTAACTCGCGCATTCTCACCGAAAAAAAGAACGCGCTTTCTGCGGATTTGCGCGCGGTGCATTACAGGCTTCAATCAAACGTAAAGTGCCTCGAAGATTTAAAGGGCGCACTTGCCGCGGCGGGCGGCGCGGAGGAGAGTTACAGGCAGGTAAAACTGCTTTCGGACACGGCTAACGGCACGCTTGCGGGTAAGGAAAAAATTATGCTCGAAACCTTTGTGCAGGCGGCTTATTTCGACAGGGTAATCGCGCGCGCCAACCGCAGGTTGTTGGTTATGACGGACAACCAATACGAGCTGAAACGCCGCGCGGGCGCGGAAAATAACAGAAGTCAAAGCGGGTTGGAGCTGGAAGTAATCGACCACTACAACGGCACTTCGCGCAGCGTTAAAACGCTTTCGGGCGGGGAATCGTTCAAAGCCTCTCTCTCGTTGGCTTTGGGACTGTCGGAGGAGGTGCAGTCTTCCGCGGGCGGCATCAGGCTGGACACTATGTTTGTAGACGAGGGGTTCGGCTCGCTTGACGGCGAATCGCTCAATCAGGCTATCCGTGCGCTCGACGGGCTTTCGGAGGGGGACAGGCTTGTTGGCATAATCTCGCACGTGGCGGAATTGAAGGAGCGCATTGACAGACAGCTAAGGGTCAAAAAGGACAGGACGGGCGGAAGCAGGATAGAGGTTGTAAGGTAGGGCGCGAAATGGCGGCTGGATACAGAAAAGAATATTTGCAAAAACTCGAAGGCGGCGGCAGACTGTACGAAAGCCAGATTATGGCTATAATTTTAGGCAACGCCTGCGGCGGTAAAGATATGTCGGCAGTCGCCGACGCGTTGCTTGGCAGGTTTCCGAGCGTGCAGTCGGTTTTAACGGCGGATATTGCCGAGTTGACGGAGGTGGACGGCGTTACGCAGAATATAGCCGTCTACCTGAAAGCGTTGGGGCTTTCCCTGCGCCAAAGCCAAAAGACGGAGGCGTTCATAAGAAATACGGAGGAGTGTTTCAGCTTGGTTTGCTCGCGCTTTACGGGCGGCGACAACGAGAGCGCGGAGCTGTATTTCGTAAACAGAAGCGGAAAAGTAACGGATGTAAAGCGGTACACTTCCGGCAAAGCCGACAGGGTGGATATGCAAGCCAACGACGTTTTTTCGGTAATATCCTCCCGCAAGCCTTACGGACTGTACTTTGCGCACAATCACATAAATTGCTCCGCCGCGCCCTCGCGCGACGACGATGCGGTAACGGTAAAAATAGCAACCGCCTGCTCTATGTGCGGCGTAAAATTTTTAGACCACTGCATAATAAGTTCCACGGGCGATAAATTCAGTTACTTTTTAAGCGGCAGGCTTGAAAAATTGTTAAATAAATGAAATTGGGCGGCGCATATGCGCCGCCCAACCGTTTATATAGCGTTTATCCGAAGTATCCCCTATAATTTATTTTTAATAGGCTTTCGGGGAAAAGCTTTTCAAACAGGTCTATAAAATAATCGTCGGTCATACTTGCGATATAGTCGACGACGATTGCGTCAGGCTCCTCTTCAATGTACGGTTTAAGCCGTTTGTAGTGCGTTTTGTTTACGTAATCAATGTGGTGAGTGAATATCGGCGAGGCTTCGTCTTTGTCCGTCAAATCGTTTAATAGTCTTTCGTACACAAGCCCGAACATCGGTTTAACTGTGTCGTTTATTCCCTCGCGCGCAAGTCCGCTTTTGTACACAAGCTCGTAGTTGTCCCTCTTGGCGTTTTGCAGGGCTTCGAAGTGCGCCGCGTCCAGCTTTATGTAGTCTTTACCGTAGCTGTTCTCTATGATATTCACCATAAGGTTGTTTACCATTTCCGCGTTGAAACTGCCTATTGCGCTGTTCTTAAATTCGCGCTCCGTAACAAGTTTCGCCCTTTCGGCGTCCTGCCTGTCCTTGCCGAGATAGGCTATAATATCGGATATGCGCACAACGCACCCTTCCAGAGTGGAGGGAACAAGCCTCTTTACCGCGGACTTGTCTTTGTAGCAGTTTTCTATAATATTGTCAAATTCCTCAAAGCCTTCAAGCGGCGCGGGGCGGTACTCGCATAGTTCCAGCTCGCCGTCGTGCGAGGCTATGCCCGACAGCGTTTGAAGGGATATGTTGAAGGGGAATATTCTGTCCAGCACCCGCACCGAATGCACGTTGTGCGAAAAACGTCTGCCCGTATTGCGGTAGTATAACTCGTCGAGTATTTCCTCGCCCGCGTGCCCGAACGGCGTGTGCCCTATGTCGTGCCCGAGGGCAATCGCCTCGATTAAATCTACGTTCAGGTTTAGCGCGCCGCCTATGGTTCTGGCTATGCGGGATACAAGTTGAACGTGCAGACCACGCCGCGTGATGTCGTCGTTTTTATAAAAGGAAAAAACCTGCGTTTTGTCGGCGTAGCGGTTGTAGTAGGGGCAATTCATAATTTTGTCTATGTCCCTTACGAACGCGGGTCGCCAAACCGTGCCGTCGTCGTGCGGGTTGGCGTTGCGGCGCACGGCGGAGCTTTCCGCGCACGCAAACTTGCGGAAACTGCCGTTCGCCTTTTCCTCTTCCATAAGTTTTATTAAATTATCTGAAATATTTTCGTACATAGCTTTTCAGTAAAGAAGCGCCGCGCCCTCGGGGAGCGTAAAGTTTGGCAAATCTACCCTGCGGAAATACATATCGCTCTCGCGGTAGGTGCGGTGCGCCACCACATAAATGCGGGCGTGGGGGTACAGACCGGAAATATTGTCTTTCAGCGCGCCGTAGCCAAGCAGTTTAGCGGCTATAAACACGTTGAGGTCGACGCATACGGCAAGAGCTCCCTCGGAAAGAATTTTTAAAAGCTTGGCGCGGAATTCCCCCAAAATGCTTTCCGCCGAGCGCATAATGCCCGCGCCGCCGCATTCCGCGCAAGGTTTTAACATAAGCTCGGCGGCGGCGTTGCCCGTGCGTTTGCGCGTAAACTCCACAAGCCCGAAGCGCGACATAGGCAAAACCCTGCACTTCGATTTGTCCGCCCTCAGCGCTTTCTCCAATTCGTCAACAATGGCTTTTCTGTGGTTTTCTTCGGTCATATCTATAAAGTCGACTACGAACAAGCCGCCCATATTGCGCAGTTTTACCTGTCTGGCAATTTCGCGCGCCGCCAAAACGTTGGTGCAGTAAACGGTGTGTTCGAGGCTGTCCTCGCCCGTAAACTTGCCTGTGTTTACGTCTATAACCGTAAGCGCTTCCGTTATATCTATGATTATGTACGCGCCGTTGGAAAGCTCCACCTTGTGCATAAGCGAGTTTTTAAACTGTTCGTACAGTCCTTCCGAATAGAACAAATCGGTGTGCGGGTCGTGCTCTATAAGGCTTACGTTGGTTGGGTGGGGGTATATGCGGAACATCTCTTCAATCGAGCTATATATAGCGTGGTTGCCCACGTGTATTTCGTCGCCGTGGGTAAGCATCAAGTCGCGTAAAACGCGTATATACAGGGGGGAATCGCTGTAAAGCAGTTCGCCCACCTCCGCGTTTGCAAATTTTTCGCGTATGCCATTGTATATGTTGCGGAAGTAATTTATCTCGGCTATTTTAGTGCCCAGCGCGGCGTACGGCGCGGCGGTGCGCACAATTACGCCTTCGCCCTCCGCAAGTTGTTTTTTAGCGCTGTACAAAAGAGTTTTTTTAAGTTCCGCGTCGGTTATCTTTGCGGAAACGCCTATAAACGGAGTGTCGGGCAGGTATACTATAAATTTGCCAACAAGCGATATTCGGGTGGTAACTTTCGCGCCCTTTTTGCCCTGCGGCGCCTTGGTAACCTGCACCAAAATTTCATCGCCCTCGTGTAGGTTCAACGTCTGCGGAATGTCTATTTCGCCGCCCTCGTACTTGCTCTTGTCGGCGGTCAGGTCGGCGACGGATATATAGCAGTGCTTTTCCAGACCGCAGTCGACGAACGCCGCCTGCATACCGTTTAAAACGTTGGTAACCCTGCCCTTGTAAACGTTGCCCACAACAGCCCCGTCGGCTACGGGCTCGGCGTTGTACTCGCAGATTTTGCCGTCCTCGCAAAGGGCGTAGGTTTCCAACCCGTACTGACTGTCGAAATAAATCTTTCTTCTCACTTTACAAACCACCTCGGTCGATATGCGTATATACATTATATCATATAATTGAAAGGAAAAAAAGTATTTTGCCGTTAAATATTGACACGCCCGTCCATAATATGGTAAAATATGTCGGTAATAAAAATTGGAGACAATATTATGAGATACGAATTCAAAGGTATAACCACAGAGGAACTCAGCTATAAGCTCAACAGGGTGCAAATCGCCCCCAACCAGCGTTTGGATATAAAGCCCCAATTCGCCCGTCAGGTGCGCAAGCCCAACGATAACCACAAACTTATCTTTATATCGCTTGCCGTTAAAATCGAAAGCTCGGAAAAGGAGCCCAAGCCCTTCGACCTCAACGTAAACCTTGTTGGCGTGTTCGAGCTGGAAAAGGAGGACTACAACGCGCAGGAGGAGAGGGCGTTCGTAATAGAAGCAACCCAGCTTTTGTATCCCTATCTCCGTTCCACGGTTTCCAACCTCACCGCGCAGGCTTACATCAGCCCGCTTAACCTGCCCATTATTACGGGACCTATCTTCCCCGAGGACAGGGACGTGTACGCGTTTGCGCCCGGCGACGTAAACTAAACAATCGACGCCCGACCGGGTTTATTTATTAAAATAAATTTTCTATAAACTTAAAAATAACTTGACAACGCCCCTTTTTGTGTGATAAACTCACTTTACACATCCGAAAGGGGTGTAATTTTTTTGTACGGAGACCTATTATGAAGGCATCAACAAGGGCTAAAATTACTTTCGAATGCACAGAATGCAAGCACAGGAATTACGACAGTTATAAAAACAAGCGTAACGACCCCGACAGGCTTACCATTTCAAAATACTGCCCTTTCTGCAAGAAGCATACCGAGCATAAGGAATCCAAGTAATGGCTAAGGAAAAGGAAAAAAAGCCCAATATCTTCGTGAGAATGGGCAGAAAAATAAAGGAAGTGTTTTCCGAGCTTAAAAGGGTTACGTGGCCTACGTTCCCCAAGGTGGTAAAGGCGACCTGCGTGGTTTTGGTGGTCGTTCTCATCTTTACCGTCGTGGTAACGGGCATCAATCAGGGCTTGCAAGCGCTTTTGGAACTTATTACTAAGGCGTAAGGAGGGTGAGTATGGAAGAAAAACCTTGCTGGTATATTCTGCACACCTATTCCGGCTACGAAATGATGGTAAAGGATTCGCTTTTCAGGCTCATTGAAAACAACAACCTCAAAGACCAGATTTTCGACGTTAAGATTCCTATGGAACAGACCATAGAGGAAAAGAACGGCAAGCGCAAGGTTGTAGAGCGGAAACTGCTTCCCTGCTACGTATTTATAAAGATGATATACTCCAACCAGCTTTGGTATTGGGTTACCAACACGAGGGGCGTTACGGGCTTCGTAGGTCCTCAGGGCAGACCCATTCCTATGAAGGAGGACGAGATTCGCAAAATGCGCCTCGAAGAGGTTGTGCTCGACGCAGACTTTAAGGTGGGAGATACGATTTCGATTGACGCCGGTCCCTTGGAGGGCTTCGACGGCGTTATAACCGAGCTTAACGACCTTTCGCAGAAGGCAAAGGTGAATATACAGATGTTCGGGCGTTCTACCGACGTTGAAGTAGAGTATATACAGATTAAAAAAATAGAAGTTTGATTGCGGAATTGGTAAACGGCAATTCCCGATTGGATATAAGTGGGAGAATAGGTTAAATTTTTTCTATGGCTTATTCGACATTACCACATTAGGAGGAACATTTAATTATGGCAAAGAAAATTACCGCGGTAGTTAAGTTACAGCTCCCCGCCGGCAAGGCGACGCCCGCTCCCCCCGTAGGTTCTACGCTGGGTCCCCACGGCATCAACATTCCCGGCTTTACCAAGGAGTTCAACGCTAAAACCAGCGCACAGGCGGGGCTTATCATTCCCTGCGTAGTTACGATTTATCAGGACAGAAGTTTTACCTTCATCCTTAAAACTCCCCCTACGCCCGTACTTATCAAAAAGGCGCTGGGTATCGAAACGGCAAGCGCGCGCCCCAACAGGGACAAGGTGGGCAAGCTTTCCAAGGCTCAGCTTGAAGAGATTGCCAAGACCAAGATGCCCGACCTCAACTGCTCCGACATCGAAGCGGCTAAGAGTATGGTAAAGGGCACCGCCCGCTCTATGGGTATAACCGTAGAGGAGTAAGTTTAGGGGCTTAAAGTTTAAGCCTTTCAGGTGGGAGAGGGATATAAAATTCAAAAGTCGACCCCTCGGATGAACCACACGGAGGAATTTATAATGAAAGTAGGCAAGAAGTACGCGGAAAGCGTTAAATCATACGACCGCACAAAGGCATACGATACTACGGAGGCTGTAAACCTCGCAATTGCAACCGCAAAGGCTAAGTTTGACGAAACTATCGAGTTGCACGTCCGTTTGGGCGTAGACCCCAGACAAGCCGACCAGCAGGTCAGGGGCGTTCTCGTCCTTCCCAACGGTACGGGTAAGGATAAGAAAGTGCTCGTAATAGCAAAGGGCGATAAGGCTGACCAGGCTCAGGCTGCCGGCGCGGACTACGTAGGCGCGGAAGAAATGGTACAGCGTATCCAAAAGGATAACTGGTTCGATTTCGACGTGGTTATCACCACCCCCGATATGATGGGCGTAGTCGGTCGTATAGGTCGCGTTCTCGGACCCAAGGGCTTAATGCCCAACCCCAAGAGCGGTACGGTTACTATGGACGTTACCAAGGCTGTTAAGGAAGTCAAAGCAGGTAAGGTTGAATACCGTTTGGACAAGACGGCTATTATTCACTGCCCTATCGGCAAAAAGAGCTTCGGCACGGATAAGATTGTAGAAAACTTCAACGCGCTTATGGAAGCTATCGTAAAGGCTAAGCCCGCGGCGGCAAAGGGTCAGTACATCAAGTCGGTTACCCTTACTTCCACGATGGGTCCCGGCGTAAAAGTAGTTTACAACAAGGGTTAATTTAATTTTTCAAGCCCCCGCGCCTAAACCGCGCGGGGGTTGGTTTTTTAAAGAGTTTAAACAAAAATTGCTTTAATTATCAAAAAAATCGCCGTTATGCGTAAAATTGCTTGACATATTGCGCGCGTAGCGATATACTAACCGAGTAAAATTTAATTTACCGCAGACAGCAAGCGCGGGCAGCCGCTTAATCTCTTGCCGAGGTACAAGCTTTTTAATTATTTTATGTGATTATTTTGCCTTATGCCTTTTTGCGGTATAAGGCTTTGTTTTTAACGCAAATATTCATTTGCTATGATTAAATACAGGAGGTAAATAAATTTGTCAGCTATTGAGGAAGCTAAAAAGTTATCGGCAAATCAGGAAGCTAAAAAAGTAGTTGCGGAAGAGATTGTTGAAAAAATCAAAGTAAGCAAATCGGTCGTATTCGTAGATTACAATAAGCTTACCGTTGCGGAAGTTTCCGAGCTTCGTAAAAAATGCAAGCAGGCGGGTTGCGAATACAAGGTATACAAAAACACCCTGCTTAGAAAAGCGCTTAACGAACTCGGCTACACGCAGTTTGACGAGGACCTTAAAGGACCCACCGCCGTGGCGTTTGCAAACGACGAAACGAGCGCGGCTAAGGTTATGGTTGCGGCGTCTAAGGACTACACGGATAAAATCGTGTTGAAAAGCGCATTCGTCGACAACGCGTACGTGGATAAAAACGGTATCAAAGCACTTGCGTCTATGCCCTCTAAGGAGGAGCTCATCGCAAAGATGCTCGGCTCTATGCAGGCGCCCATCGCAAACTTTGCGGGCGTGCTCAACAATTTGCTTTCGGGCATCGTTCGCGTGCTCGACCAGGTTGCAAAGAGCAAGGCGTAAACAAACGGACTTGCGCTCGGTCCAAAATAAAGAGCGCGTAAATTACGGCGCGCGCCAGCCGCAAGCGGCGCAAAATCATTAAATTAAAATTATTCGAAAAAAGGAGTTTTAAAAATGGCAGACGTTAAAAAGTTTATCGAAGAAATCAAAACTATGACGGTATTGGAGCTCAACGAGCTTGTTAAGGCACTTGAAGAGGAGTTCGGCGTATCCGCGGCGGCTCCCGTAGCGGTAGCGGCGGCTCCCGCGGCAGGCGGCGCGGCTCCCGCGGCGGCAGCTGAGGAAAAGACCGAGTTCAACATCGTTCTTAAAGACGCAGGCGCTAAGAAAATCGACGTTATCAAGGTTGTTCGCGCGTTCACGGGTCTTGGACTTGTTGAAGCTAAGCAGGCTGTTGAAAAGGGCGGCGTGCTTAAAGAGAACGTTGCTAAGGAAGAGGCTGATAAGATTATCGCCGACCTCAAAGCGGCTGGCGCAACCGTTGTTGCCGAGTAATTTCTCAACTTTATAATTTGCTTATAAAGACCGCGGATATATTCCGCGGTCTTTTTTGTAACTAATTTCACGCAAAATTGCTTGACTAAGGCGGTATTTACAAGTAAAATAATATGGTATAGGTGTAATTCTATAATTTACAGGTAACAAAAATGAAGTTTAAAAATTTCGGTCGGGTATTATGCGCGGTTGCGCTTTCGGGTATGGCGTTAGCCGCCCCTATGCTCAGCGGTTGCAACACCGACCACCCCGAAGCTAAAATTACGATAGAGTACGACGGCGTTAGCTACGTGCTCGAATATAAGATGTACCGCAATATGTACCCGCAAACGGTGCTTCATTTTATTGAACTTGCGGACAATAATTTTTACGATAACACCATAATACACAATTATCAGTCGACGTATCTGTACGGCGGCGGTTACAGCTATTCCGAAACGGACGAGCTTTCATACAAGCAGGCTTACGCCGACGGAGAGGACGGTCTGCGCGACTATATGGACGCGACTTCCAAGGAGAAGGAGTATTCTATACTTGCCGACCCTTCGGCGGGCAAAATTACGCCCTCCGTATACCGCGACTTTATAGACGGCAAATATTCCCAGCCCCTCAACACGCTTATAGGCGAGTTTTCCACCAATCAGCACAAGATTGAAAACGGTGCGTTGAAGGGGTCGTTCGGCGCGTTGAGAATGTACTATACCTCCAAGTCGGAAATAAAGGACAGGGTATACCTCAACAAGCAGGGCTCTGCGGCGGGAGTTATGGGCGAGTACAGGTATAACAGCGCTACGAGTATGTTCTCAATACAGACGGGCACGTCCACTTCGTCCGATTCCAACTACTGCATTTTTGCAACTATTAAGGACAGCGAGCCGCTCACCGAACTCAGGACGGCTATAACCAAAAACCTTACTACCGACGAAGTTAAGCTCTACGTTGACAACTACGACGAGTTTGTCGGCGCAAACGTAAACGAAGCCACTTACAGGGTTTCTAAAACGGCGATAATAGTTAAGTCGGTTGAAATTACCAAGTACTGATTAAATAAGTAAAATTATAGGGGAAGCAAAAGCTTCCTCTTTTTTGTTGCAAAAAAATTTAAAAAAATCTTAACTATGGTTAATTTTTTGTTGACAAGCGCATATTTTGGATATATAATGTCATTGCTTAACCGAGGTTAAGTATTTATTTTTGCGGCGAGTTGCCGCTATGGAGTGTGAGTATGCCTTTGGTAATGGCGCCCGTAGATACGGAGATGGAAGTAAAAAAGATATCCGCAGACGAAAAGACTAAAAAGCATTTAAGGGAATTGGGTATTGCAGAATCGTGCAAATTGACTTTGCTTTCGGCAAGTCCCAAAGGAGTTATTGTAATAGTCAAGGAGGGCAGGCTGTGTTTAGACGGCGCCCTTGCGCGGAAAATTCTTGTGGCGTAACCGATACCAAATTTCTGCGATTAAATTTATTGGGAGGCATATATGACAAAGTTGCTAAGCGATTTTACCGTGGGAGAGCGCGGTACTATCGTTAAAGTCAGCGGCGAAGGCAGAATACGCAGAAGGTTATTCGATATGGGGATAACTCCGCAAGCCGACGTTGTTATGAGGAAGAAGGCGCCGCTCGGCGACCCTATCGAAGTTACCGTCAGGGGGTACGAGCTTACGCTTAGAAAGGCGGAAGCGGCTTGCGTGGAGGTGGAAGTAAAATGAAGACTTTTGCGCTTGCAGGCAACCCCAACTGCGGAAAAACAACACTGTTCAACGCGCTTACCGGCTCTACGGCGCACGTGGGCAATTGGCCGGGCGTAACCGTAGACAAGCGCGAGGGCGTATATAAGGGCAAGGAAGAAAAAATTGCAATAATCGATTTGCCCGGAATTTATTCCCTTTCGCCCTACACGCCCGAAGAGGTCGTTTCCCGCAATTACATACTCGACGAAAAGCCCGACGGCATTATTAACATAGTAGACGCAACCAATTTGGAGCGCAACCTCTATCTGACGACTCAAATACTTGAAATGGACGTGCCCGTCATAATCGCTCTGAATATGATGGACGAGGTGGAAAAGGTAGGCGACAGCATAGACGTAAAGGCGTTGGAAAAGGCTGTCGGCGTGCCGGTGGTAGCAATTTCGGCGTTGAGAAAGAGCGGCATTGCCGAACTTATGAGCCGTGCCGCCGCAATGAGCGCGGACAGAAAGGGTGCGACGGTTTTAAGCGGAACGCTCACCGGTAAAATCGAACGCGCGCGGCAGTTTTTTGCCCAGCAGGAAGTTGCAAGTCCTCTTTTCCACGCAATTAAAATGCTGGAAAGCGACGAAATAGAGTTGAAACACGACGGAGCAACCGAGCTGCTTGCGGAAATTTCCGCGGGTGAAGATTTGGAAGCGCAAATTGCGGACGAAAGATATAAATATATTTCAACGAATTTTTCTTCCGCAAAATCCAAAAAGAGCCGTGAAGTGCTTACCAGGTCGGATAAAATCGATAAGGCGCTAACTCATAGAATATGGGCGTTGCCGATATTTGCGGTCATTCTGTTTTTAATATTTCACCTGACGTTTTCGGAAAATTTATTCTATTTGAACGGCTTTACCGAAAGTCAGGCTTGGCTTCCCACGCTGTTCGACCCCGTTGAAGATGGCGGATTGGGTTGGCAGGAAAACTTCGGCACAAAGCTTTTAGCCTGCATCTACGACGGCGCGGTATTTTCACCGGGCGTAATACTTACCAATCTGCTCAACTTTGTGCTTGACTATATTTCGGAAGGAATAACATTGTTGATATCCGTTTGCCACGGCGCGCCCTGGGTGGAAAGCCTTATAGTAGACGCGGTGCTCGGCGGCATATTTGCAGTACTCGGGTTTCTTCCGCAGATACTTACGCTTTTCCTTGCGTTTTCCATACTCGAAGATACGGGATATATGGCGCGCGTTGCATTTGTGCTGGACAGAATTTTCCGCCGTTTCGGACTTTCGGGCAGGGCGTTTATGCCTATGATAATGGGCTTCGGCTGTTCGCTTCCCGCAATGGCTAACACCCGCACGCTTGCCGACGAAAAGGAGCGTACCGCAACCGTAAGGGTAATACCCTTCTTTTCCTGCGGGGCAAAGCTTCCCATACTTACGGCAATGTCGGGCGGCATACTCGCCGTGTTCGGCGTAGGCAACGTTGACGCTATTACGTACGGAATGTATCTTGCCGGTATCGTAATTGCCATTTGCGCCGTTCTGTTTATGCGTAGCACCTCGTTGAAAGGCGAAACGCCCCCGTTCATTATGGAGCTTCCCGCCTACCATATGCCGGGGTTCAGAAACCTAATGCTTCACCTTTGGGATAAGACGAAGCACTTCATAAAAAAAGCTTTTACTATAATTTTTGCTTCTACCGTAATAATCTGGCTGTTGCAGTCGTTCAGTTGGGGCTGGGAATTTTTATTGCAGGACGCGCAGGCTCTGTTTGAGGCGGACCCCGTAAAATGGGCGTCGCTCGAAGGCGTGGAAGGTATGGTAAACGTCCGCGCTAACGAGAGCATACTCGGAAGCTTAGGTATGTTTATACAGCCGCTGTTTACGCCGTTGGGCTTCGGCTCTCAGTTGGGCAAGTCGGTAGGCTGGGTGTTTGCGGTAGCGGCTATAACCGGTCTTGTCGCAAAGGAAAACGTAATAGCAACTTTCGGCGCTCTTGCCGCGGTGGTGGCGGGGCAGTATATCGACTGGGAATCGAGCGGCGGCGACGTGGCTTCGGCTGTGGCTATGATTTCCGGCACGGGCATAACCATTCCCGCAATAATATCCTTTATAATATTCAATATGACGACTATTCCCTGCTTTGCCGCTTGCGCAACCGCCAAAGCGGAACTACCTAAGGGCAAGTTTAAATGGACGTTGCTGTTCTGGGTGGTTACAAGCTATCTTGTTTCGGCAATGGTGTATACGGTAGGCAGTTGGTGGTGGACGCTATTTATCTGGCTTGGAGTTATAGCCGTAATAGTAACCTTTATAGTTTTAAGGAATATCGGCGTGTTCGATATAGTAAAGATATTTAAAAGAAAGAAAAAGTCAAATAAGCAAGCGGAGGAATAATGTCGCCTTTCGATATATGTATAATAGTCGCCGTTTCGGTGGCGTTCGCGGCGGTTGTGGGAGTAATAATATATAAAAAACTTACGCATAAAGGCGGCGGTTGCGGCTGTGGGTGCGAGGGCTGTCCTCACGCAAACAAGTGCCGCGGAGAAACCGCCGCGGAAAAAAATAAGCATACACAACACTCCAAATAACATTATAGGGGGCAAGCTTTTGCTTGCCCCCTATAATGTTATTTGCGCCGTTTTTGTCTGTATAGTGTTTAAACGGGGCAAATTCAATTAAAAATATTAACAAATTGTGCATAATTATAAAATTTCGGCTGTGCGCTTGCCAAAATTAGTGATTATATGTATAATAAAATGGAAATAATTTCTTTAAAGTTGCATAGGTTTATCCGTATTGCGGCTTTAACCCAAGGAGTAACGCGCATATGATTAAGCTTTCGCAAAGAATTTCCGAAATTTCTCCCTCTATGACCCTTGCCATTTCAGCAAAGGCAAACGAGCTGAAAGCGGCGGGCGAAAAAATAATTTCTTTCGGCGTAGGGGAGCCCGACTTTGCCACGCCCGAGCACATCGTTAAGGCGGCAAAGGACGCGCTTGACAAGGGCTACACCAAGTACGTTGCGGCTGCCGGACTGCCCGCGCTTAAAAAGAGCATATGCAAAAAACTTAAAGAGGAGAACGGACTTGACTACGAGCCCGCGCAAATAATAGTTTCCAACGGCGCAAAACACTCCATTTTTAACGCCGTGTTCGCCACTTTGGAAGAGGGCGACGAGGTGCTTATACCCAAGCCCTATTGGCTTACTTATCCCGAGGTTATAAAAAGTTGCGGCGGCGTGCCAGTGTATATTTACGCAACGCCCCGCCACGGCTATAAGGTAACGGCGGCGCAGATAGAGGCGATGATTACGCCCAAGACCAAAATGCTCATTTTCAACAGCCCCTGCAACCCTACGGGCGCGGTATATACCGAAAGTGAAATACGCGACATTGCGGAAGTCTGCTTAAAGCACAATTTAACAGTACTTGCCGACGAAATTTACGAAAAACTCATTTACGGCGGAGAAACGCACTTTTCAATAGCGGCGGTTTCCCCCGAAATGAAGGAGAACACGATAGTAATAAACGGCGTTTCCAAATCTTACGCAATGACGGGCTGGCGCTTGGGCTACCTTGCCGCGCCCCTGCCCGTAGCCAAGGCGATAGCTTCTTTCCAGAGCCATTCCACGTCCAACGTAAACACCATTACGCAGTATGCTGCAATCGCCGCTCTCGACGGCGACCAGAAGCCTATGTGCGATATGGTGGAAGCTTTCGGTGAAAGGCGTGCAAAGATGCTGGAAGTATTGGACGGTATGAAGAGCTACGGCTTGGACTACGTTAAGCCGGACGGGGCTTTCTACGTAATGCTTCTGTGCTATAACCTGTACGGCAAGAGCTACGGGGGCGTTAAAATTCACGGCAGTCTCGATTTGTGCGAACTTTTGCTTACGCACGCAAAAGTCGCCGCAACCCCCGGCATATGTTTCGGCGACGACGACGCAATAAGGCTTTCGTACGCGCTTTCTATGGAAGATATGCTCGAAGGCTTGCGCCGTATTGCCGAATTTGCCTCTAAAATAGCATAATGTTAAATTTTTAAGGAAATTTTAAAAAAGGTATTGAAAATCCCCCTATTTATGATAAAATAAGATAAAAGAAAGATTTATATCTTTGAACAAGGAGGATTTTTATAAATGATAAAAATTATTTGCGGACCCAAAGGCGCGGGCAAGACAAAACAGATTATTCAGCTTGCCAACACCAATGCCGCAGCCCAGAAAGGTTTAAGCGTATTCGTAACCGATACCGACCGCTATGTGCACGACGTTAAGCGCCCCGTAAGATTTATAAACGTTACGGAGTACAATATCGCGGGCGAGGACGCGCTGTGCGGCTTTGTTAAGGGTATTATTGCGGGTAATTACGATATAGAGTACGTTTACCTCGACGGAATTGCAAGAATTGCGGGCAAAGAGCTTAAAGACCTTGCCGCAACTTTCTATATGCTTGACAAAATTGCCAACCAGAGCGGACTGGTTTTAACGATAACTTGCAGTTGCGAGCAGAGCCAACTGCCCGATTTTATCGCCAAATACTGCTGAGTAAATTGTATTTATCGCGGCGCCGCTCTTTCGGGCGGCGCCGTTTTTCAAGACAAAAATTTACGCAAGGAGTTAAATTATGAAATTTATAAGCACAAGGGGCGGCGAAACGGTAACGGGCGCGCAAGCCATAGTAAAGGGTCTTTCGGCAAACGGCGGACTGTTTGTGCCCGAAACGTTTCCCCAAGTAAGCGCGGAAGAAATGGGAGAAATGCTGTATATGAGCTATCCCGAGCGCGCGGCAAAAGTGCTTTATAAATTCCTTGACGATTACGACGAGAAGGGTTTGCTTTCCGCCTGCGAAGCGGCGTACGCAAAATTCGAAGGTTCCGACCCCGCGCCGCTTGTAAAAATTAAGGAGGGCGTGTACGTCTTAGAGCTTTTCCACGGTCCTACCTGCGCTTTTAAGGATATGGCGCTTACCGTTTTGCCCTATCTATTGAGAAAGGGTTGCGATTTGTGCGGCGTTAAGGAGCAAATCTTGGTGCTTGTGGCGACCTCGGGCGATACGGGTAAAGCCGCGCTCGAAGGGTTTAAAGACGCCGACGGCGTAAAGATTATGGTGTTTTATCCCGACGACGGCGTTTCTTCTATGCAGAAATTGCAGATGTGCACGCAGGAGGGCGGCAACGTAAACGTGGTTGCCGTTAAGGGCAATTTCGACGACTGCCAGACGGCGGTTAAAAATATTTTCAACAGCGGGGAATACGCTAAAATTTTAAAGGACAAAAACACGTTGTTGTCCTCGGCTAACTCTATTAACTTCGGCAGGCTTGCGCCGCAAATCGCCTATTATTTTTCGGCTTATTTAGACCTTGTTTCCTCCGAGCAGATTGAGCAGGGGCAGGAAATAGATTTTTGCGTGCCCACGGGCAACTTCGGCAATATTTTAGCCGCGTATTACGCAAAACGTATGGGCTTGCCCGTAAGAAGGTTGCATTGCGCTTCCAATATGAACAACGTGCTCACCGACTTCCTTGCAAACGGAAAATACGACGTTCACAGAGAGTTCTATAAAACTATGTCGCCCTCTATGGATATTCTCGTATCCTCCAATCTGGAAAGGCTGTTGTTTGAAATTTCGGGCAGAAACGCCGATATTACGGCGGAGCGTATGGCTAAGTTGAAAGAGGAAGGGGTGTACGAAATAACCGCAGAGGAGCGCGCGGCTATTGCCGAGGTGTTCGACGGCGGTTTTGCCGACGAGGACGCCGTTGTTGAAACGGTTTACGACCTGTTCTGCGACACGGGCTATACTATGGATACGCACACCGGTTGCGCAATGAAAGTCGTAAACGATTGGGCGCACAAAAATAAAAAGGATACCACGCCTATGGTCGTCGTTTCCACGGCAAGCCCCTACAAGTTCCCGCAGGACGTGCTCTACGCCGTTACGGGCAACGACGTGCGCGACAGTTTTAAGGGCATTAAAAGGTTGCACGCGGCAACGGCTATGGCTGTTCCCAAGAGCCTTGCCACCCTGCGCGATAAGCCCGTAAGGTTTAAAACTTCGGTTGCAAAGGAAAAGATGTTTGAAGAAGTGGTAAAATTTATAAACGGTTGATATAAAACCTCCGGCATAACGGTGTGTTGCATAGGGATTAAAGCAAGGACGATAGTAGTCCTTGCTTTTTTAGTGCGGTTATACTATAATGAAATTACGGTAAACAGTAATTTAGCGGAGAACTTTTAAAATGCTAATAGAGAAACCACTTATTTCTTCAAGAATAACCGTACGGAATTATCAAAAGTCAGACCTGCCATATCTTACCGCAATGTGGTTTGATAAGGAAAACGGCAAATATATGAGCGACCCGACGGTGGAATATGTTGATAGTCATTTTCAAAAAGCACTTGACAGTCTTGAAGATAGCCCAAACGGATATTATTTGACAGTTGTTTTAAACAGTTCTGATGAGATAATAGGTTCTGCTTGCATTTTCCCTGACGAAAAAAAGGAAATATTTGATATAGGATATTGTATTCATAAAAGCTATTGGGGGAAAAGATTTGGTTCTGAACTATTGGCTTTAATTGTTACTTTGATACGCAATAATGGTGGCATTGAGATAACTGCGGAAGTTGCGCAAGATAATATTGCATCGAATAGATTGCTTGTAAACAACGGCTTTAAGATAAAAAAGAAATCGCAATTTAAAAAATATAAAATGAATATCTGTTTTAATAGTTACATTTATACTTTTAGTTGCGCTAATCAAACTTGAATTAAATTTCAATTATCTTTATAATCTTTTATAAAGTATAGCGCGCTATACCTTGCAAGCGAAGATAGCGCGCTATTTCTTTGCCCCCCCCCCGAAGGAAATCTCTATAACAGGGTACCATTGTAAGGGCAGTTTTTTTTCGGTTGCAAATATTTTGTGCGGGTGATAAAATAAAGTAGATATGAGAAAGTTAAGTAAATTAGCGTTTTTAGTCCCCGTGCCTTTGATTTTGGGATTTATACTCAACCTTATCGGTAACAAGACGGACAATGCCGTAATGACTAAGATAGGCGTGGGCATAATGGCGTACGGCACCACCGCGTTAATGTTTATTTTGGTGGTGATAGGGCTTATTTTTATAATTACGGGCAGGCTGGGCGACGGCGGTGGCAAAGATAATCAGCCGCTAACGGACGAAGCAACTCCGCCTGTGCAGAATACTGCCGCCGCGCCCGAAAAGGCTGTGGAGGAAATCAAGTCGTTTAACGGGACAGGCGCCGCCGCGGAAGAAGAGGCGGAGCGGGTAGCAGAAATAAATTCTTCCTACGGCTACGAAAGCAAAATTAAGCTTGCCGAGTACCAAATGGACCAAACGGCAAATATCTACAAAAATTCAAGCCAAAGAGATAAAGTTTTGGGCTGGCTGTTCTTCGGCTTTTTAATGACCGACTTCGCGCTGATTTTAGTGTTTGCTTTTATCGGCATTTTAGTGGGCGCGCTGGTGTGCTTCTGCATTTTTGCGGGCACTATTTTGCTCAGCTTGATAATAAAAGTAATTTTAGAAAAAACTGCAATTTCCGCAAGACGGCGCAAGGGCGTTGAGTATGTAACCTGTCGGGGCGTGGTTAAAGCGTGCGTGCTTTCGAGTATGGGCAGTTCGGGCGGCGCGCGCAGGTATTCAACCGTGCGCGTAAATTCGGTTACCTATCGGGTTATAATCATAGTCGACGGCAGGGAGTACAACACGTACAGCAAGCAATTTTACGATACGGGCGAACAACTTACGGTATCGGTCAGAAAGGACGGCAAGGGCGGAGTTATTATAGAAAATTCCCCAAACGCGCCTGAAAACGTGCAGTAGAAAATGGGAGAAGTATGAGGAAACTGCTTGCTTTTTTTCCGTTCGTTTTAATACCGTTGATTGTCGGGTTCGGGCTGCGGTTCGACGGCAACCCGACGGTAAGGTATGCGGGTAATTTTATTTTGTTTGTTGTTTTGCCGCTTACCGCCGTGGCGTACGTTGCGGTTGCGCTGGCGCTTATTATGACGGGCAAACTCAAACTCGGCACGGACGAGCCGGTAAAGTTTGCAGAGGATAACGAAGCCGCGGTTGAAGAAATGAACGCGGCGAGAGCCGAGGAGCGTATAGAGGAAATCAATTGCTCGCAGGGCTTGAAAAGTCAAACCGCGCAGGCGCAATTAGTTGCGGAGCAGTCGGCTCACGCATACGGCGCGTCATCTCTAATGGGCAAAATTTGGGGTTGGGCGTTTTACTCCGTCTGTATGCTGTCGTTCGCCGCGATACCCTGCTTTTTATTCTTTAAAATTTATATCGGCGCTATTGTGTGCGGCGCGGCGTTTACCTGTGCCGTGCTTATTGCCGTTTTAATAAAGACGGTCGGCAAATCTATAACAGACGCCGTATACAGGCGCTCGTACAGGAAAGAGCCGTCCGCCTGGATAGAGGCGCGCGGCAGGGTGGTAAAATGCGTTATGAACGCTCTGTCGTCGTTCGGCGGGCAGGACACGTATTCGGCGGTAAGGGTAACGGAGGTAAATTACCGCGTTACGGCAACGGTCAACGGGCGGACTTACATCGGCTACACTTCGCGGTTTTTTAACGTGGGCGACGAAATTGACGTGCAGATACCAGCAAAGGGCAAATCTACACGTATGCATATACTGTAAATTTAGCGGCGTAGCGCGTTAAAATTTTTAAAATAATATATACAAAGGCCAATTTCAATGATATAATAAATTCAAGCAAAGAAAGCGGGGGACTTTTATGGACGTTTCACAGCAGAGATTTATAACTATGGGCGAGCTTTTGTTAAGGTTGTCGCCCCCCAACAACGAAAAGATACGTATGACCGACGAGTTTAAAGTAACTTACGGCGGAGCGGAAGCAAACGTTGCCGCGTCGCTTGCCAACCTCGGCGTGGACAGTTCGTACTTTACAGTCGTGCCCGATTCATCCATAGGCAAGGCGGCTATAAGGTATTTGAGAAGCAACGACGTGCACTGTTCGCCCTGCATATACGGCGACGGCAGAATGGGTATATATTTCCTGGAAGAGGGCTTCGGCGTGCGCGCAAGCAAAGTTACCTACGACAGAAAGGACTCGGCTTTCGCTCTGTACGATTTTACTTCAATTGACTTTGAAAAGACCTTAAAGGGATACACTTGGCTTCACCTCAGCGGCATTACGCCCGCCCTCTCGCCCAATTGCCGAAAACTTATTCTGCTTGCGTTAAAGGCGGCGGCAAAGCTGAATATAACCGTTTCTTTCGACTGTAACTACCGTTCCGCGCTGTGGGGCTGGCAGGAGGCGAGGGACTGTATAACCGAGTATTTGCCCTATGTGGACGTGCTTTTCGGCATAGAGCCTATAAATTTAAAGGACGCCGACGGCAAGGACCTTAAAGACGGGCTGTCTATGAACCCCTCCTATAAGGAGCAGGACAGAATTTTCCGCGCTCTCTCCGACAGGTATCACTTCAAGGCGATAGGCAGGCACGTGCGCTACGTGCATTCTGGCAGTGAAAACAGCCTGAAAGCGTTTATGTGGTACGACGGAGAAACGTACGAAAGCAAGACTTTCCGCTTTAATATCTTGGACAGGGTAGGCGGCGGCGACGCCTTTGCAAGCGGTATGATTTACGCCATAATGCGGGGAATGAAGCCCGACGATATAGTCAACTTTGCCGTGGCTTCCTCCGTTATTAAGCACACTATGCACGGCGATTTCAACATTACCGACGACGAAGAGAGCATAATACAGCTTATGAACCAGAATTTTGAAATAAGAAGATAAAAAATAAAACGAAAGGGGCGGCGCAATCTTTGCGCCGCCCCTTTATGTTTTAAAAATTAAATTGTTTCCACGTTAAGCGATTTAAGCGCGTACGTAAGCGTGCCCAAGCCGAACGCCGCGGGCGTATCCCTGCGCAACAGCACGCATCTCGTGCCGTTTACGTCGTTGTTTTCAACGGTGGAATACCAGCTGACTGGGGTGGGACCGGTAAGGTCCGCCACTACCGAAAGCGCAACCGCGTTGTAGCGTATGGTCTTGTTCTTTTCTTCGCCCGTTGCCGCCCCGTCAAAGAAAATATAGTCGTTGGGTGTGCAGTTTTCAAGCGCAAGCACGATTTGTCTTTGAACTTCGTCCTCTCTGTTCAATTCCACGGGCGAACCTATCGTTACTTTGCAGGTTGCAAGCGTGTTGTCCTGCGGAATAACGGTGTTAAAAAACCTCGTCGCGCCGCCCGTAAAGGTGAACGCGCGCACCGCCGCGTTGATTTGGCTGTTGTCGAAAACCGAATAGCCCGAGCCGTTGTTAAGCCCCGTCTTTTTGGTAACCGTTTCCGCGTTCTCCGTCTTTTTGTCGGTTATATAAGCGGTAGATTGGGTAAATTCTTTGTTGTAAAAGGTTTCCACAACCTGATTGATTTGTACGTAGTTGTCCTTTATGTTGTCCGAGCCGAGCGAAGCGGGCGCGGTGTTCTGTATAATCTGGTGGGAGTAAACGGGTTTGAGGTTTTCGCCCGCAAGGCGGAACTTGCAGACCGACTTTAACACGTCGCTGAAAGCAAACTCCTCGTTCGAAGATTTTACTTTGTACGCGCCGCTAATAGTCAGCGAAGTTTCGTAAACGTAGACGGGCTCGGTAAGTTTTTCCTCTTTACGGTATTCTTCGGGAAGCTTGTCAGAAGACCAGTCGTAAGCGCTCTCCATATAGAATTCCGTGGAGTAAACGGCGTTTGCCGTGTCGTAATTTACCGAATATTTGGGGTTGCCGCTCTCCTTAAAGGAAAGGGAGTAAACGGCTTTTTCCTTGTGCGTCTGCCAAAAATCGAGGTAATTTTTCTCTACTATCGTAGCCGTGCGCGTATTCCAGTTTGCGGTTGTTGCCACCCTGTTGTTGGGCGTGGCTTTTTTACAGCCCGCAAGCGTTAAAAGGGACGCCGCCGCCAAAACGACAGAAAAACATTTACTCATTGCTTTCATAGGCTAAATTATAGCATATAATTTCGTGAATGTAAAAACTTTTGCGCGTTAAATAATTAAAAATTAGCGCGGGCGTGTTATAATGGATAGGTAATAAAGTTTACAACGGAATTTACGTAAGCGTATGAGTAAGGTTTTTGTTGCGCCCGTTTTATCGGCGGGCTTAAAAAAATTTAAAGAAATTGTTGCCGCGCACGCCGAAAAGGACGGGGCGGAGGGCAGGCGGCTTGTCGTCTTTTGCGAGGACAGGCTGTCGCTTGCCGCAGAGCGCGCCGTTTGCGAAGCCGTGGGCGGAACGTTCGCCGTGTCCGTTTACACCCTGTCGCGCTTTCTTTCGGCGGAAGCGGGGCAGTGCGAAAACGTTTTAACGAGTCAGGGCTCGGCTATGGCTGTGCGTAAGCTGATAGAGGCGAACAGGGAAAAACTGCAACTGTTTAAAAGGCTTTCGGCGGCGGACGCCGCGCAGGAAGTTTACGATACAATCGCGCTTTTGTACTCCTCTAAAATAACGCCCGACGACCTTGCGGGCGCGGAAGCGGAGGGCAGGCTGTTAAAGCGCAAGCTTAACGATTTGGAGCTTCTTTACAGGGAGTATTCGCAATACCTGAAAGAGAGCGGCGCGATTGACAGAAACGCGTATCTGCGGCGGTTGCCCGCGCTTATAACCTCTTCGGAAAAGATAGTCGGCGCAAACGTTTTGTTTTTGGGTTTTCAGGCTTTTACCTCGACGGTTGCCGACTGCGTGCGCGCGTGTATGCGCACGGCGGAAAACACGTACGGCATTTTTGTGGGCGGCGTTGAAAAAAAGTACGTAAACGAAGCCTGGACAACCTTTGTAAATATCGCCGCGGAGGAAGGGATTTGCGCCCGCGGGGATAAAGGTTATACGCAGTTCATCCCCTCCGACTTGCCGCTTGCGGCGGAGCGAATGCGCAGGTTTGCGTTGGAGCCGGAAAGCTTTCATAGAGCGGTTAAAACGGACATATCCCGCGGGCAATTGTGTTTGGGGGAGGCGGCGGACGAGGACGAGGAGTGCCGTTTTATTGCCTCGCAGGCGCTTAAATGCGTCAAGGAAGGGGGAGTTAGATACCGCGAAATATCCGTAATGTTCCCCGACGTAAACGCCGTTCAGCCCGCTTTGGAAAGGGCGTTCGGCGAGTATAACGTACCCATTTACGTCGACAGGCGTTACCCGCTCGCATCGCATTCCCTCTGTTCGTTTATAATCGATTACCTTGTCTGCGCCGTGGACGGGTGCCGCCCCGAAAGCGTGTTTGCGGCGGTTGCTTCGCCATTATTTTCCGTACGGGAGGAGGGGGCTGAAACGCGCGCCGACAGGGACGTTTTCGTCAACTATATACTGCGCGCGGCAAACTTCCGCGGGGGCGTTAAAAGGTGCGCGGACGAACGCATTTGCGCAAGCGAAAAGCTTGATTTTGCCGCCGTCGAAAGGGTGAGAAACGCCTTTTTGCAGGGGCTTAAATTCCTGCCGTCGAGGGAGTGCGAAAGCTACCTCATTGCCGACGGAATAAACGATATGCTTGAATTTTTCGGCGCGGAGAAGCGGTTGAACGGTATGGCGGCAACCGCCGAAGCGCGCGGCTTTGCCTCGGTTGCGGAGATGTCGCGCAGGGCGCTTGCGGAGGTGGGCGGCGTGCTGAAAGAAGCCGTAAAACTTACCGCGGGCGAAAAAATTTCGGTTAAGGACTTTATAAAAATTTTAAAGAGCGGTTTTGCCGCCGCCGAAGTATCTTTAATACCGCCCAAGCAGGACGCGGTCTTTATAAGCGATTTGTCAACCTGCGCCAATACGGGCAGTAAGGTGCTGTTTGTGGGCGGACTTACCGACGCGGTCCCCGCAGCCTCGCAGGATACCGCCATATTGACCGACGGCGAACTAACCTCCCTTGAAAAGTTGAAGCTTGCCGTATCCCCAAAAATTTCTCAGGTAAACAGGCGCGTAAAGGAAATAACGGCGCTCAATCTTTGCGCCTTTTCCCAAAAGCTGTACTTGACTTATCCGTTGCGTAGCGGCGGCGAGGAGTGCGGCGTAAGCGAAATATTGGAATACGCGGCTCGGCTGTTCTCCGTAAACGGCAACCCCGTAAAGCCCGTGCCAATATCTGCGTTAGCCGCGGCGGACGATAATTTTATATATTCCTGCGCAACAAGCGCGCCCGCTTACAGGCACTTGAATTTTTACCTCAGCGGGGATAAGGACTACGGCGAAAGGCGCATTGCCGCAGTGTACAAATATCTTGCCGAAAAGGAGGGCGGGGTAAATAGCGCAAGCGTAGGCGCGGAGTACGTGTTCGACCGCCGCGCCCTGTATGGCGAAAGCGTGTCGCCCACCGCGCTCGAAACGTATTTTACCTGTCCGTATAAGGCGTTTTTGCGGCAGGGGCTGGGGCTTAACGAACGGCGGGAGGGCGTTTTCCGCCCGCTCGATTCGGGCAACTTCATTCACGCCGTATTGGAAAACGTGGCTGGCAAGCTCAACGGACTTAACAGCGCGGAGGAGTGCGCCGCGGCGGCAAAGGAGTGCGCCGAAAAACTGCTTGAAGACGCGTCTTTTCTCGTGCAGGCGGGGGACGGCGGCTCGGCTTACGCCGCCAACGCGCTTATCGAAGAGGCGCAGACGATTTCCTTGGGAATGTACGAACAGCTAAAAAATTCTTCGTTCGGCGTTGCGGCGGTGGAAAGCAGGTGCCGCGTTGTTCTGGACGGCGGGCTTTCCGTCGGCGGCAGAATAGACAGAGTGGACGAAAGCGGCGATTTAATAAGAATTATAGACTACAAGACGGGTTCGATTGACGACAGCCCCGTTTCCTACTATATGGGTTTAAAATTGCAGTTGCCGCTGTATCTCTCCGCGGCGGCGGAAGGCAAGCGCGCGGCGGGCGCATATTACTTCCCCGCCAATCTCGACTACTCTTCCGACGGCGTGGGCGCGTTTGCGTTAAAGGGCTTTATGGACGGAAGCGAGGAAGTGGTAAGAAGTTCGGATACCTGCGTGCAGGAAAAGCAGAGAAGCGCTTACGTCGGCGCGTATTTAAACGGCAGAAAGCTTGATAAAGCTATGGCAAGGGAGGACTTTGCCGACTTTTTGGACTATTCCAAACTCATTGCGCAGACGGGGGCTACGGGGCTTACCGTCGGTTCGGTTGCGCCGTCGCCCGTTGAGGGCGCGTGCAAAAACTGCTCGTTCGGCGGCTGTTGCGGGTACGACGCGGAGGCGAAAGGCGAGAGGGAGGAAATTTCCTGCGACTGCAAAAAAATAGTTGAAGCCGTAAGGGTGCAAAGAGCCGAAAGGGGGGCGGAAGAATGAGTTTTACACCCGAACAAAAGCGAGCCGTAGAAGCGCGAGGCGAAGTGCTTGTATCCGCCTCGGCGGGCGCGGGCAAAACTACGGTAATGATAAAGCGGCTTGCCGACATCTTGGAAGGCGGCGCAAGCCTTGACGGCGTGCTTGCCGTAACCTTTACAAAAAAGGCGGCGGCGCAGATGAAAGAAAAACTCAGAAGGGAGTTGATTTCCCGCCTCAACACGGACGACGCGGAAAAGCGTGAGAATATCCGCGTTCAGCTCGGTAAAATAAACACCGCCGACATAAGTACAATACACTCCTTTTGCGCCCGACTTATAAGGACTTATTTTTACGCCGTCGGCGTGGATTCCTCTTTCGAGGTGCTTGCCGACGGGGCGGAAGCCAACGCCCTGCGCGCCCGCGCTATGGACGAGCTGTTCGATAAACTGTATGCGGAAAACTCTCCCGATTTGCTGTTTTTGCTTTCGCGGCTGAGAAAGAAGCGGAGCGACGGAGCGATAAGGGAAATGCTCTTATCCGCCTACGACGAGGTGCGCCAGCGCCCCGATTACGACGCGATTCTTGCGCGGTGCTTAAACGAAACTTACACCGAAGAGGGGTTTTTAAAGGTGCGCGCGGAGCTGGGCGCGCTGGTTGCCGAAAAATATAAAATTTTAGCTTCGGCGGTTGAAAAGTTCGAGTTGGGGTTTTATCCCGCGGAGAACAGGGCGGGGTATATCCGCGTGTTGGAAGAAATGCGCGTAACGCTTGCCGAGCTTGCCGAAGAGCAAAACGTATTTCTTGCGCCGTCAAAGCTTTCCTCCGCGGTTAAGCCGCGCGTTAAACCGCAGACGGCGGAGGCGGACGCGGCTTTTGCGGACTTTGCAGACGGTATAAAGAAGAGGTATAAAAGTTTAACCAAGGACTTGGAAGAAGAGCAGACGGAACGGCAACGCTTTTTTGACAGCGGCGAAGTGGCAAAGGCGTTTGTAAGGCTGTTAATGGCGTTCGTTGCGGCATATGACGGGGTCAAACGCGAGGAGGGCAAGCTCGATTACGGCGATTTGGAGCATTGCGCCCTTGCCCTGTTGGAGGGGGCGGACGGCGACGTCCGCGAAACGGTGCGGCAAAAGTACGCGTACGTTTTCGTAGACGAGTATCAGGACGTAAACCCCATTCAGGATAAACTTATAACCGCGGTCGCCGGCGGCGACGTGTTTTGCGTGGGCGATTTAAAGCAGGCAATTTACGGCTTCCGCGGCAGTCGTTCACGCTTTTTTGCGGAAAAATGCGGCTACGTCGGAGGCAGAGGCGAATACGTTGTTTTGCCCGATAATTTCAGAAGTTCGCGCAACGTAATTTCGTTTGTAAACAACTTGTTTTCCAAGATAATGCAACCGCCCGTATGCGAGTTCGACTATGCCGACGGGCACGCTATGCGCGGCGGCGCAAGGTATGCGGAAGGGCGGGACGGCATCGCGCAAATCTGCCTGTTCGAGGGCGCGGAATACGAAAAGCCGACGGTAAACGGCGTTTATTCGGTCGCTTCGGGCGGCGCCGCATCTAAGGGCTATACCGCGGAGGGGCTTGCCGTGCTTCAACTTGTTGAGGAGGCGTTGAAGGGCGAACATTACGACCCCGACCTCGGCAAGACGGTTAAGACGGAGGCGGGCGATATTTGCGTGCTTACGAGAAAGCGCGCCAACAAAAGCGCGCAGGGCATAATACGCGCGCTGTCGTCCAAGTACCCCGTTGCGGGCGCGGCGGAGGTTAATATATGCGAACGCCCCGAAATAATCAGGCTGTTAGACGTATTGAAATATCTCGACAACGGCTCGCAGGACGTGCCGCTGGTAACTTCGCTGTTGTCGCCGCTTGGGGGGCTTACCGAAAGGGAGCTTGCGGCGGTGCGCGTTTATGTTGGCGGCGGCAGGGAAGCGCCAACCTTTTCGGAGTGCTGTAAAATTTATGCCGCGCGGGTTAAGGACGGCGTTGCCGACAAGCTGAACGCGTTTTTCGCGCTTACCGAGGGGTTGCGCTCGCTTGCCGAAAGCATAGGCGCGGCTAAGCTGATTGACGAAATTATGCGCACGGGCGACTTTTCCTCTGCGTTCGATACCGAGCGCAAACTGTCGGCTTTGCGGCGGTTGCAGAGAGAGGCTTATTCTCCCTCCGGCGAGCTGTATTTAAACGCCTTTCTCGCAAAAATCAGGGCGGGCGGAAACAAGGTTACCGCGCCCGCAACGCTTGCCGCCGACTGTATAAAGGTTATGACAATGCACGCTTCCAAGGGGTTGGAGTTCCCCGTGGTAATCGTTGCGGATATAGCCGCGTCGTTCGCCGGCGACGGCAGAGAGGATATGCCTTTCGACGACGATTTCGGTTTTGCCCCCCGCTGTTACGGCGCGGCGGACAGGACCTATAAAAACACCCTGTTGAGAAGGCTGTATAAACTGCGCGGGGAAAGGGAGGAGCTCAGCAACGAAATCAACCTGTTTTACGTTGCCTGCACGCGCGCCAAATACGCGTTGTACGTGCTTACGAGCCAAGCCCCCGACTATGACGAGGTAAAGGCTAACTTTACCGATAATTATGCCGAGCTGTTCGACGTTAAGGCGTTTACCCCCCGCATATTGTCCGTTCAACCCGTTTCAGTCGGCAATAACGGCGAGGTGCGCAGGGTGCTTGACGAAAGCCGCGCCGACGGGCAAACGCTTGCCGCGCTTCAAGAAATCGGCGCGTACTCCTACGGCTTTGAGGAAGGGGTTGAATTACCCGTAAAGAGTTCGGCTTCCCGCCTGCTTGCTATGCGCGGCGGCGACGAAAACGCCGTTTTGCTGTTCGACGAACAAGCAGAAAGGGGCGCGGACACTGGCACTGACGCGGGACTTGCTTATCATAGATATTTGGAGCTATGCGACTTTTCCGTTAAGGACGCCGCGGGTATCGAGGCGCAGATTGCCCGCTTTGTGGGCGGCGAGCTGATTTCCGCCGAGCAGAGAAAGCTGTTAAACGTATCTTCGCTTGTAAAGATATTGGCTATGCCGGCGTTCGGGTTTACGGAGGGGGAAATTTACAGGGAAAGGGAGTTTGTCTGCAAGTTGCCCTCCTACGATTTCCGCGCGCTTAGCGGCGGCGGTAAAGCCGTAGCCGTGGGTGAGGACGACGGAAACGGCGTTATAGTTCAGGGCGCGCTTGACCTTTTGAGGGTGGTAAGGCGGGACGGAAATATCTTATATGCCGAAATCGTGGACTACAAGTATACTTCCCACTCGGACGAATACGTTAAAAATAAATACGCCCCCCAGCTTGCGCTGTACAGGAGCGTCGTTTCAAAGATTTATAAAATAGACGAAAGCGCGGTAAAGACTACTATAATAAATATCCGCGCCTGCCGCCAGATAGATATGGGCGGCGAAGATTAGTTCAAATACGGCAAATTGCGACAAATTAACCGCTGTGTCGCGGCGCGGCAAGGGTATAATTTGTCTGTATGGAAGCTGTAACTAAATTTTTTGCCGGTATTCTTTCCCAATTCGATAAGGCGAGTTTCGCGCTGTTGGCGGTAATCGACTTTTCAGCGTTCGGCGCTATATTCGTTCTCGCGCTTGTCGGCTGTATCTTTTCCGACAGATTGCGCGCGCACAGCAAGCGCGGATTTTTCCACATAGTAAACATTTTCTCCGCGTTGACGCTGGCGGTGTTTTTAACCGAGTTTACCTTGGCGCAGTCGGTAGCCGTTTCCGCGGTGTTCTGGTGCGCGGGGTATCTGCTGTACGGAGTATTGAACGTGTTTAAAGTAAAGCGCACTCCGCTTGCGCAGAGCGCGCCCGCGCCCGTTTCGGCTCCGCCCCAGCCTGCGGCGGGTCAGGTCCGCCGCGCGCCTATGCCTCAAACGGAGCAAACGCCGCCCGCCGCAACCAGCGTGGTGCGGTTGGAACACGCCTTGTCCATAGCAGACAAACTTCTCCTTAAAAATTTGGGTAGAGGCGACAGGCAGGAGCTGGAAAAAATAAAGACGGCTTTAACCGTTTTAAAGGTAAAGGGGATACTCTCCGCGCAGGAGGGGGAGGCGCTTAACGAGATGTTTAACGCCCTGTTGAAGCTGATGGCTAAATACGATTTGTAAACGGCTCAATCAGCTTTCGGAGGGGCTGCACAGCGCGTCTATAAACATATCCTTTGCGGCGGTTTCCGCGTCGGCGCGCGCGCTTTTGAGTACGGCAACGTCGCCTAAGGTCAGCCGCGTAAAGGGGTATTTGCGCTTGCCCACGTGCGCCCATACTATTTTGTTGCCCTTAACCGTAAAATCTTCAACGTGCCCCAAAAACTTGCCCGCTTCGGAGTAGAGGGGGTAGCCGAGTTTAAGCCGCACGCCCCTTTTGCTTTGCTTTCCAACTTTTATTATTACGGCGCTTTCGTCGGTAAATTTTACGCCGAAGCTCTCTGCAAAAAATTCGTTTTCGCGTTCGTTGCAACATATATAGCCTTCAATCAAATCTTCAACGCAGCTTATACCGAGTATGTAGCCGCGTCTTTTTTTATCTTCGCACTCAACGGGTTTGCAAAAAATTTCACTTGCTTTCATATCTGTTTCTCCTTACACGCTATCATATTAGCGTTAAGTAAACTCTATCACGGAAAAATTTGACTTAAACTGTCGATTGTAAAAAAATGTGAATTTTTCTTTTTATATCCAAAAAAGGTTTACAGTAGACTTGACAGGTGTAAAGTTTTTCTGTATACTCAAATCACATAAAAATCAAAGGCGCAAATATGGCAAAATTGAAAGAAAAGTACGACGTTGTAATCGTGGGTACGGGCGTTGCGGGGCTGAACTGCGCGCTTAACCTGCCTGCGGACAAGTCGGTTCTTATTATATGCAAAAAGAGCCCTCGGGAGAGCGACAGCTATCTTGCGCAGGGCGGCATTTGCAGACTGCGCGGCGAGTACGATTACGAGGAGTACTACAACGACACTATGCGCGCGGGGCATTATGAAAACAACCCCGCCGCAGTGGAGCGTATGCTCCGCGGCTCGCGCGAGATTATAGACGATTTGATTGCGTGCGGGGTGGACTTTGCGCGTCAGGCTGACGGCTCGCTCGCCTACACGCGGGAGGGCGGACACACTTCCGCAAGAATCTGTTACCACGAGGATTGCACGGGCAGCGAAATTACCTCCGTGCTTATGCGCAACGTGGAAAGCAAGAAAAACGTGCGCATTGCTCCGCAGGTCGTAATGCTCGATATAATAGAGGACGGCGAAAACTGTTCGGGGCTTGTCGTTTACGACGTAAAGGCAAAGAAGGTTAAGCTTGTGCGCGCCGATTACACCGTTTTGGCTTCCGGCGGAATAGGCGGCGCCTTTACCAACACCACGAATTTCCGCGCGGTGTCGGGCGACGCGGTTGCAATCTGTTTAAAGCGCGGCGTGCGCGTGGACAATATAAATTATATTCAGGTGCATCCCACCGCGCTGTATTCCAAAAGGCGCGGGCGCAGGTTTTTAATAAGCGAGTCCGTCCGCGGCGAGGGCGCGCATCTTCTCGATAAAAATTTTAACCGCTTCACCGACGAGTTGCAGCCGCGCGACGTGGTTAAGGAGGCGGTGCTTGCGCAGATGAAAAAGGACGGCTCCGACTTTGTTTGGCTGGATATGCGCCCCGTGCCGAGGGAGGAGTTGGAAAGCCACTTCCCGCAGATAGTAAAAAGGTGCGCGGAAGAGGGGTACGACTGTTTCACCCAGCCCGTGCCCGTCGCGCCCGCGATACACTATTTTATGGGCGGGGTGTACAGCGACCTCAACGGCAGAACTACCTTAAACAGGCTGTACGCCGTGGGGGAAACGTGCTGTAACGGCGTGCACGGCAAAAACAGGCTTGCTTCCAACTCTCTTTTGGAAAGCCTTGTGTTTGCAAAGAGCGCGGCGAAAGATATAGCAAAAGTCTATTGCCCCCTCACTATGGCGCAGTTATCGGCGGTAAAGGTGGATATAAGCGTGTATAGCGACTATAAAAAAATTCTTGAAGAATACAAAAAGGACCTGCGCAACGCGCTGGCTCTTGCCGAAGAGGGCAAGGACGTAAACATAAATTACGGGAGGAAAGGACAATGAACGATTTAACCGAAAAACTTATAATGGACAGGCTGATTAAACAGGCGCTTGAAGAGGACATAGGCAACGAGGACGTAACCACCAACGCCGTTATGCCCGAATACAAAAAGGGCAGGGTAAAACTCATATGCAAGCAGGACGGCGTAATTTGCGGCTTGAACGTTTTCGAAAGGGTGTTTAAACTGCTCGACGAGCATACGGTAATCGAAATTTTCGTAAAGGACGGCGACGAGGTTAAAAAGGGTCAGCGCATAGCAATGGTGTCGGGCGATATCCGCGTGCTTCTTTCAGGCGAAAGGGTGGCGTTAAACTTTTTGCAGAGAATGAGCGGCGTTGCCACCTATACGAGAAGCGTTGTAAAGCTGTTAAAGGGCGGTAAAACCAAGCTTTTGGATACCCGCAAGACTACGCCGAATATGCGCGTTTTCGAAAAGTACGCCGTGCGTTGCGGCGGCGGCAACAATCACAGGTACAACCTTTCGGACGGTGTGCTTTTAAAGGATAACCACATAGGCGCGGCGGGCGGAATAAAAAAGGCTGTGGAAATGGCGAGGGAGTATGCTCCTTTCGTGCGCAAAATAGAAGTGGAAGTTGAAAGCCTTGCTATGTGCAAGGAAGCGTTGGAAGCGGGCGCGGACATAATTATGCTTGACAATATGTCGGTTACAGATATGAAAAAAGCCGTGGAAATGATTGGCGGCAGAGCGCTTACAGAGTGTAGCGGCAACGTAACGCTTGAAAATATTGCGGCAATCAAGGATACGGGCGTAGACTACGTTTCGTCGGGCGCGCTTACCCATTCGGCACCCATACTCGACCTGTCGTTGAAAGAGTTGCGCCCCGAAGAGGAAGTATAATGAAAAGCGAACAGCGGCGTTCGGAAATTCTCTCTCTGATAGGAAACAGCCGCAACCCTGTTCCCGCAAGTTTTTTAAGCGAAAAGTACGGCGTGTCGAGGCAGGTAATCGTGCAGGACGTGGCGCTTTTAAGGGCGCAGGGGTACGTGGTAATTTCCACCAACCGCGGATACGTATTGGGCACGGGGCTGGGCGCCGAGAGGGTGTTCAAGTGCAGGCATACCTTGCAGGAGCTTGTAAACGAAAGTCAGATAATTATCGATTGCGGCGGCAAGGTGGAGGATATATCGGTCAACCACAGGGTGTACGGCAAGCTCTCCGCAAGGCTGGAACTTTCGACTATAAGGCACGCGGAGGAGCTGTACCGCTCGCTTGTGTCGGGCGCTTCCAAGCCGCTAATGAGCGTTACGGACGGCTATCACTACCACACCGTATCCGCCGACAGCGAGGAAACGCTGGATAAAATAGGAAACGCCCTGCGCGAAGCGGGATATTTAATCGAAATATAAAAATCTCCGCTATAAGTGAACTTCCAATAGGGAATTAAAAAAACTATTTTTTAAGAGTTGCACTTTCAAGCGATGACAAAACACTCTCGGACAAATCTCCGAGAGCTTTTTAAATGCACATTATTTTCAAAGATAAATTGAAATTTATAATTCAATATTGATATTAGTGTATTGATTGCGTTCTTTTCGCAACTGTTTATGTAAAAATATTGCCATTATTGCCGCTATAATTGCCGCAATTCCGTCTGCAATAGGTTGAGCGTATAATATTCCATTCAACCCCCAAAACAACGGAAATGTGAATATAATCGGAATAAAGCAAATACCCTGTCTGCATACACCAAGAAATAAACCGCCTTTTGCTTTACCGAGAGCAAGGAACAATGACGAGTAAACGGTATAAAAGCCAAATACCATAATAGATATACCGTTTGCACGTAACGACTTTGCGCCTGCATTTATCATATCTGCATTACCTTTTGTAAAGAGAGCAATAAGTTGCGCCGGACACGAAATCATAATTACACCAAGTACCACACAAAAAGCAGTAGATAAAATAATTGAATACTTTGTTGCCTCGTTTAATCGCTTATAATTTTTTGTTCCGTAGCTAAACCCCGCAATAGGTTGAAACCCTTTGATAAAGCCAAAAATCATTGACGTACCCAAAGCAGTTATACGAACAACAACACCCATTGCCGCAATAATCGCATCACCATACTGTTTAGCTTGATTATTGATAAAAGTGATAGAAAGACTTGTTAATAACTGAAAAACTAACGTAGGTACACCAATTTTTAATATTTCCGTAACTATATCTTTTGAGTACTTGCATTTTTTGATACTGAATGAAAAAGTGCTTTTTTTAGAAAAAATGTAAATCAGATAGACAATAGTAGAAACGCATTGAGATATTGCCGTTGCTATCGCCGCTCCCGTTACGCCTAAATCAGCAACAGAAATAAATATCGGGTCTAAAATTGTGTTAAGTATAGCACCCGTCAATAGTGCTGCCATTGATATTTTTGCCGCTCCTTCACTTGTTACAATGTTATTCATTGTAACATTAAACACATTAAAAATTGACGAGCCAATATATATGCTACCATACATAACGGCATACGGCATAATACTGTCGGTTGCGCCCAACACTTTTAACAATGGCTTTATAAATACTACCGAAAATATTATAAATACAGCACCTACAACTAAACCACTATAAATAGCGGTACTTGCTACATTGTCGGCTTTTTCTTTGTCGCCCCGTCCTAAAAGGCGCGAGATATACGACGCCGCACCGTTACCAAACAGCAAGCCAAGCCCAACTACAAACTGACCGAGCGGAAAGGCTACTGAAATAGCCCCCGTTTGACTTTCGCCAAGTCCACCCACAAAAAATGCGTCAACAATATTGTATAGTGCATTTATCATCATTCCTAACATTGTAGGCAGTCCCATAGCAAGCAACGCTTTAACTATGGGTGTAGTTCCTAAAAGTTGCATTTTTCTTTCTTGACTTTCCATAAATAGCTCCTCTTGACATAATAATTATTTTGTGTTATTATAAAGTACAGTAAAATAAATTAAAGTACTGTAATTTATAGTAGTTTATACAATATACTATAATTTATAGTACTTGTCAAGGCTTTTATATGGCAACAATAGATTTAATTGTATTAGGTATGGTAAAGCAACAACCACTGTCCGCTTATGATATTCAAAAGCAAGTCGAATACCGCAATATTTCAAAGTGGGTAAAAATCAGCACACCGTCTATTTACAAAAAAGTAATAAGTCTTGAAGAAAAAGGACTTATTAAAAGTGTAACTGTAAAAGACGGAAATATGCCTGAAAAGGCTGTCTATTCTTTGACCGATAGTGGCAAACAAGAATTTGAAAAATTGATGCTTGAAATTTCTAATGAGCCTATTCATATATTTTTGGATTTCAACGCTGTAATAGTAAACTTGCATAGCTTACCAAAAGAAAAGCAAACGGTTTGTGTAGCGTCAATAGAAAAAAATGTTCGTCAACTTAAAAGCTATTTATCAGAAAATATGAACGCAAAAATGCAATCAAATGAAATACCTGATACGGCGAAAGCGGTTTTACAACAGCAGTTTGTATTAGTGCAAGCAATAGAAGAATGGCTATCTTCAATTAAATAACATATTTGTAAAAAGCTCTCGGACAAATTGTTCGAGAGCTTTTTATTACACATAATTAAGTAAGATAAATTACTGTTTATCGTAAATCATTATATCACGAAAAATGAAAGAACGCAACCTATTGAATTTTGCGGGAAATATAAAACATATCTATATCTCACTATGCTACGAGTAGCCTAGTTCGTCCACGAAAAAAAGTACAGAAAAGGCACAGCTTAATGCTATGCCTAAATCTTTTTATTCCCTATGGGAATTACCGTAATCTCCGAGAGTGTTTTTCTATACATAATTTAGCCGATAAAGTAAGGTAAAATGAAATTTATAACTCTATTAGCTTAATTATTATATTTATGTTAATTTGAAATAAAATTCAATGTATATTGAATATCATTTTTCAATAATGTAAAAATCAAAGTTTTAGTTTTGCTCCCGTCGTTATATTTTGTTGTCGAAGCATTTGCGTTTCCCGACAATTCGCTAATGGTAACTTGATATACTATCGTTTCTATGTCTATCACATCAACCTTTTTATAAGTACCACTAAATGATTTATTTGTATCTGTGCTATCCATTATAGTGATTATTCCGTCTTTTGCAACAAGAATAATGTCAACAACTGGAATGTTTGTATCTTCCACTATCCAAAATTCATTTCGGGCAATAACTTCACTTTCTTGATTTTCAATATTTGTTCGTATTGCTACTTGTAGTTTCCAATTCGTATTTTCAATGTTTACATCAGTGTTAGTGCAAGCACATAGTACACTACTTAAAATTAGTAATATTGTCGTTGCGATAAAAATCAATATTTTTTTCATAATAATTTAATTCCTCTAAATTACTGTTTATCGTGCAATTATAATAGCACAACCTTAACAAAAAAAGCAAGGACATAAAACCGCCCTTGTTTCAATCTCTATGTAATACACCCTGAACGGGGCGGAGGTTTTTATTTTTTAACGCTTGACAAAATAAAAAAATTCATATTATAATTTCAATGAAGTATTATGGGTATTTTCGGCATTATTTGTTAAAAGACGATAAGCGTTTTCGCTATGCCGAAAACGCCGCCGCGGGCGCGCCCGCGGCGAATACTGTAAAAGGGGTATAATATTTTTTAAAAGGAAAGGGAAATAAATGAAAAAGAAAAGAATTGCGGCGGTTATGCTTGCCGCGTCGCTGGCTTTGGGAACGGCGGCGCTTACGGGTTGTAACCTGATAGGCGGCACGGGGGATAACGGTCAGGAACAGACGGAGGGGCAAAAGGTGCCTGTAACTGGCGTAACCGTTTCCAGCCCGTCGTTAAAGTTAAAGGTAGGCGCAAGCCAAACGCTTACCGCAACGGTTGCGCCCGAAAACGCAACCGATAAAAAAGTTAGTTGGGTTTCCTCCAAGCCCGAAGTTGCGGAAGTGGACGAAAGCGGCAAGGTTACGGCAAAAGCCGTCGGCACGGCAAAAATCACCGTTACCACGGCGGACGGCGGCAAGACGGACTATTGCGAAGTGGAGGTTTCAGACGAAGCGTCCACCGACCCCATAGTCAACGTAACGGGCGTAAGCTTATCTGTAAAGACAAAGGCGTTGAGCGTGGGCGCAAGTTTTGTACTCACCGCCACGGTCGCGCCCGAAAATGCTGCCGATAAAACGGTTAGCTGGGCTTCTTCCAAGCCCGAAGTCGCTTCGGTAGACCAAAGCGGCAAGATTACCGCCAAGGCTGTCGGCACGGCAAGCATAACGGTTACTACCAACGACGGCGGCAAGACTGACGTGTGCACGGTAACCGTATCGGAAAGCTCCGCGCCCAACGTTTCCGTAACGGGTATAATCATAACGCCCGCCTCCGCAACGTTGGAAATAGGCGTTACAAAAAAACTTTCCGCCACGGTTGCGCCCGCAAACGCTACGGATAAATCGGTTGGCTGGGCTTCGGACAATACGGCGGTTGCAACGGTTGCGCAGGACGGCACTGTAACTGCAAGGGCGGCGGGCACCGCCAATATAACCGCCACGGCTAACGACGGAAGCGGCGTAAGGGGCGTATGCTCGGTAACGGTCAAGGACAATTCCGTAACACCCGTAGTAAAGCACACGGTTGTCTTTTACAGCGAGGGTGTGGAAGTGGACAGGGTCAGCGTGGAAAACGGCAAAACCGTTTCGGCTCCTTCCGTAACCAAGGACGGATATTATCTCGAAGGTTGGGCAACTTCAAACTCTTCGGGCGCTCTTTTCGATTTTACCAAGGCGGTTACGTCGGATTTGAGCCTTTACGCCAGATGGGTTAAGGTGGAGGGCGCAATCGCTTACACGTATGCGGGCAACGAGTGCGCCGCGTTCGAGTGGGAAGACGCTTCGCCTGCGCAGGCAAAGGTTGAATATAAACTGACGAGCGCAAGCGCTTATACGCGCGTAGATTCCCAGCTTGTGCGTTCGGCGGCTGCCGATGGTCAGGCGCGAGTCGACGTCGTAGGGTTGCAAGGCGGCGCAAACTACGACTTTAAGATTACCACCTCCGAGGGAATGGTATATACGGTAAGTAAAATGGCTATCGCCGCGCACGACCGTTCGGGTTACGCGCACTTTGGAAAGACGGACGGCGTGGGCGCGTACAACAACGACGGCACGCCCAAGGCTAACGCCAATATCGTATATTTTACCGAGGATAACAAAAACGCCACCGTAACGGTGGAAGGTAAGGAATGCCACGGTATCGTCGGCGTGCTTACAACTAAATTCAGCAACCCCTTGATAGTAAGAATAATAGGTACGGTAGGCGCGGCTACCTGGAACAATCTCGAATATAATGCCAAGCCCATTACTCCCGAACAGGTTGTGGGCATAAACGGCAAGGCGCTGGAAAAGAGAAAATGGACGCAGGAAGAGCTTATCGCGGGCGGCTACAACACGCTCGACACTTCGGTTTACGACGAACTTATCGGGCTTTCGAGCAGTATTAAATACGACAGCAAAAAAGACGAGTTTGACAGTTGCTGGAACGACTGCACGATTTCTGGCGTTAAAAACGTTACGGTCGAGGGTATAGGCGAGGACGCGCGCATATTCCAATGGGGTATGACGTTTAAAACTTCAAGCTCCGTCGAAGTTAGGAACCTGACGTTCGAAGACTACACCGAGGACGCCTGTTCGTTCGAGGGCGGTTCGAGTGAAGACGGCTCTGCCATAGACGGGTTTAAGACTAAAAATTTCTGGATTCACCACAACACTTTCGAAGAGGGCGTGAATTATTGGGACGTATGCAACGAGCAGGATAAGCACGACGGCGACGGTTCCACAGACTTTAAATACCTTTCAAACGTAACGCTTTCGTACAACAACTACAACTATACGCATAAAACGGGGCTTATCGGCGGAAGCAATTCCCAGCATCAGGCAAACATAACTTTCCACCACAATTATTACAACGGGTGTAAGAGCCGTTTGCCCCTTGCTCGTCAAGCCAATATGCATATGTACAACAACTACTATCACGCTACTACGAGTACGGACGTTTCTCTCAGGGCGGGCGCGTACGCGTTTATAGAAAACTGCTATTTCAGCAGTACCGAGTCTGTAAACATAGATTTGCAGCACGACGCGGATAACGGCGACGGCGCGGCGAAGATAGTAAACAGCGTGTTCGCAAAAAAGAACGTTGTGTTTGCTGACGGCGTAGACCAAAATCACCTGTACGTAGGTAGCGACAGGCTTGCGACGGTAACTAACGACAACGTTTTTAGCAAGACTTTCGACGTCGATTCCTCCGTATTCTACTACGACAGCGTAAATAAAAAATCGAACGTAACGCATATGCTCACCGCAGAGGAAACCAAGGAGCAGGTGCCCAAGCTTGCGGGCGTGCAAAAGCGCGGTAATTCCACGGGCGGCGGCGATATCGGAGGCGGCGAGCCGGAGCACGAGCACACCTATGCCGACACGTACACTTCGGCGGGCGCAAGCGGGCACTATAAAATGGCTACCTGCGAACATACCGACGAGCATACCGCAATAGAGCCCCACGTTTACGACGGCGCAACCGACGCTTTCTGCAACGAGTGCGGGTACGAGCGCGCGTTGGGCGGCGGCGAAACGTTTACCCCTGCCGACGCGGGTTACGCCACGGGCGAAGATTTGTATGCAAAACCCTATAACGGCGAAAAATTCTCCGTAACCGTAAGCGGTCAGGCAAAAGTTACCGATATGAATTTTGCCGCCGGCGGAAGCGGCGCAACGGCAATCGACGACCCTTCGCTTACGTTCGGCAAAGTGTTTTTATCCGGCGGAAGCACTACCGCGTACACGCTTACGGCAAATCAGGCTTGCACGGTTAAAGTTTACTATACTATTTCCGACAGCAAATTTTTAACTACGGACGGCACGTACGGCAAGAGCGGTATTATGACTGTGGACGGCGTTCAGATAGTGGAGGACGCCAATACCGCGGGCAACAAAAAGGCGGGTACGGCTTACGTTTACACGTTAAACCTTGCCGCGGGTCAAAGCGTAGTTTTAAAATCTTCGGCTAACAGGTTTATCCTCTTTGGAATTATAGAAATTTAACTTAAAATAAGCGTGAAAGGCGGGTTCCGGAAAGCAAGCCGCCTTCACTTTGCCGCAATAGATTGACTAATTTAAAAATTTCTTGTATACTGTTCTATGTATGCGGTAAAGCAAATAAGCTTAGTCGGGGGGAAACTATGAAAAAACCGAGGGTCGTCTTTCCATTTACCGAAGCGGGGCTGGGGCATATTATGCCTATGAACAGTATTGCCGACGAGTTTGAAAGACTGTACGGGGAAAGGGTGGAAGTTGTCCGCTCGCATTTTTTCAAGGAAACGGGGGACAAGTGTCTTGCCGACTACGAGCAACTGCTTTCCGATACCGTGCGCAGATACAATAAGCACCCCGCGTTCGGCTTTTTCGCCACCTTCAATATGGATTTTTGGGGCACTAAAATATCTTCCTGGGGCGCCGTGGAGTATATAGGCGAGGGCGCCGACAAAAAGGGCGTGGAGCATATGAAAGAGCTTGCCCCCGACCTTGTGGTAAGCACCCATTGGGCAACCAACTACTACGCTATGAAAATGGAAGAAAGACCGCTCACCGCAATGTACTGCCCCGACGCAAAGATAAACACGCTTTTCCGTTACCCCTGCGATTTGACTTTGGTATCTATGCCCACGGGTTACAGGCGGGCGTTGAAGATGCATAAAAACCGCTACAACGCCGAAAATTTAAAGCTGGTGCCCTTTCTTATAAGAAAGGAAGCCTTTGCCGTATCCACCGATAAAAAGGCGTTAAGGCGAAAATTGGGGCTGGATGAAAACAAGTTTACCGTGTTCGCCGCGGACGGCGGTTTCGGCGTGGGTAAAACCGAAGAAACCTGCGTGGAGCTTATAAAGCGCGACTTGCCTATAAATCTCATTGCCGTGTGCGGCAAAAACGAGCAGACGTACAAGCGGCTCGCCTCTTTAAAACCTAAGGGCAACACCGTGTTCAAGCCCCTCAGCCTTGTGGATAACATTATGGAATATATAGCCTGCTCGGATATTTGTTGCGGAAAGAGCGGCGCAAGCTTAATGGCAGAGCCCTGTTTTTTCGGAGTGCCGCAGTTGATTACCCACTATGCAAACGACATAGAGAGGTGGATAGGCAGGTACTATATAAAGACGGTGGGCAGCGCCATAAAGCAGTTTAACGTAAAAAAGGCGTGCAATTTAATAGAAAAATTTGTGGCTTATCCCGCGCGGTTGCAACCCTATAAGGACGCGGCGGCTTCCGTTCACGGCAACTACGGCGCGGAAAAGTGCGCGCGCTACATCTTCGGGCTTCTGTGTAAAAAATTCCCCGAATTGAAGGACGGAAGCGAACTTTATTAAAATAAATTTAAAGCCTCGCGGCAATAAGGGTGTTTTTAATAATGAAAAAAAATTTTATAATCGTTTTGATTTGCTCGATTGTGTGCTTAGCAATAGGATTGACGGGCTGCGGTAATGAATTTGCAAAACAAGAATATAATGATGCCGAAAAAATAGCGCAAATCGAAGATAGTTATGCAAAAGACAATTCGGTTTTTAACCCCATAGACGGCGGATACTCTCTTACGGTTTCAAAATTCAGCGGACGGCAAACTCTATGGAGGAAAACTCTCGAAAAGAGTGCGGAGATAGAAATACAATTTGATTTTAGTATTTCAAGCGGCAGCGCGAAAGTCGTATATATCGATTGCAATAATAACGTAACCGTTTTAATTGAATGTTCGCAAAATATTTCTAATGAGCAAACGGCGACAAAAACCGTTTCTCTAACAAGCGGATTAAACCGGTTGAAGATTGTCGGATACGATTGCAAAGACATAGATTTGAAAATATTATTCGACGAGTCGCACATCGATAGCAACAACTAAATTTCAATTTTATACCGAATACTGAAATAAAATATATAGCGTACTATACTTCGCAAGCGGAGACAGTGCGCTATTTCGTTGCCCGCAAGGAAATCCCTATAATAAATACCATTATGCCGCTGGGCGCTTTTTTGCCCGCATAGAATATTTTTCAACGCCCCGTAATAGGTTATTTTGTAATATGTTTTCGGGAGCGTGCTATGCTTAAATTTGCCGATATGTCAAAGGACAGAGTGTTGCAGGTTTTAAAGACGGACGAGCAGGGGCTGAGCGAAAGCGAGGTGAAAGTCCGCAGGGAAAAATACGGCGACAATCAACTTAAAAAGGGCAAAAAGACTTCTCCGATAGGTCTGTTTTTCAGTCAGTTCGGCGACGTTATGACCATACTCTTAATAGCCGCGGCGTGCATCTCCGCGGTAATCGCCGCCATTTCGGGTGAAAAGAGCGACCTTGCCGACACCGCTATAATCGCCTGCATAATAATTTTAAACGCCGTTGTGGGTACCGTTCAGCAATACCGCGCTGACAAGGCGATTGAAAATTTAAAAAAGCTGAACTCCACCAAGGCGCGGGTAAGGCGCGAAGGCGAAGTTTTGGAAATTGACGCCACCGAGCTGACCGTGGGCGATATAGTGCTGTTGGAGGAGGGGGACGTCGTTCCCGCCGATTTGCGCGTTATTAAGGCTACGGAACTCAAATGCGACGAGGCGGCGCTTACGGGCGAAAGCAACAGCGTGGAAAAGCGGGATACGGTAATTGCGGGCAAAAACGTAACCGTTTCCAACGCCGCAAACCTGCTGTTTTCCTCCACTTTCGTTGTCGGCGGAAGCGGCGAGGGCGTAGTGTGCGCGGTGGGCGCGCAGACGGAAATCGGCGGCATTGCCGAAATGCTAGAAGACGTTAAAAAAGGTTTAAGCCCCCTTGAAAAGAGCCTGAACAAACTCGGTAAAATTATTTCCGCTTTCGTTATGGTGGTTGCCGCAATCATTTTTGCGGTTGGTTTCTTTGCCCGCGGCACGGGGCTTTTGAAAAACTTTATGACGGCTGTCGCCATTGCCGTAGCCGCAATTCCCGAGGGGTTGCCCGCCGTCGTGTCCGTAATAATGGCTATGGGCGTTCAGCGTATGAGCCGCCAGAACGTCGTTATAAGAAAGATGAAATGCGTGGAAACTCTCGGCGGCTGTACCTGCATATGCACGGACAAGACGGGCACGCTCACGCAGAATAAAATGAAAGTCGTAAAGGTTTTCAGCGCCGAAAAGAATGCTTCGTCGGGGGATATGTCGGGGGCAACCGAGGAGCTGTGCGCCTGTATGTCCGTCTGCACCCGCGTAAAGGGGGCGGAGGGCAACTATATAGGCGACCCCACCGAAGTGGCTATTAAAGCGTTTGCCGAACAGTGCGGTTGGAAAAAAGAGTATTCCGTAACGGGCGAAATTCCGTTTACTTCCGAGCGCAAACTTATGAGCGTGCGCGCTGAAACAATGCACGGCGCGGGCATATACGTAAAGGGCGCGCCGGAAGAAGTTTTAAAGAGGTGCGAGCGCATTTCCTGCGGCGGCAAAACACGTAAAATTACCGACGGGGACAGGGAAAAAATATTTGCCGAGTGCAAAGATATGTCGGCGGAAGCCCTGCGCGTGTTGGCGTTCGCCTGCAAGGACGGCAATCAGCTCACCGAAGAGGGACTGACCTTTTTAGGGCTTTGCGGTATGATGGACGCGCTTAAAGAGGGCGTAAACGAGGCGGTGGAGCAGTGCCGTCAGGCGGGCGTTACCACCGTTATGATAACGGGCGACAGCGCGGAAACGGCGCTTGCGGTGGCACGCAAGGCGGGCATTGCGTTCAGCCCCGACGAAGTGGTAACGGGCGAACAGCTCGACGCTATGACCAAACCGCAGTTAAAGGAGGCGGTAAACAGGTGCAAAGTTTTTGCAAGGGTTTCGCCCAGGCATAAAAACATAATCGTAAAACTCAAACAGGCGCGCGGCGAAGTCGTTGCTATGACTGGCGACGGGGTAAACGACGCCCCGCCCGTAAAGAGCGCGGACATAGGCATCGTTATGGGCAAAAGCGGCACGGAAGTTACCAAAAGCGTTGCCGATATGGTAATTGCCGACGATAATTTTACGACAATAGTGGGGGCGGTGCGCGAGGGGCGCAGAATTTCTTCCAACATAAAAAAGACCATACAGTTTTTCCTTTCCACAAACCTTGCCGAAGTGTTTGCCATAATGTTGGTAACGTTTATCTTTGCGGGGTGCGATTTTCTTCCTTCCACACAGCTTCTGTGGTTAAACCTCATTACGGATAGCTTCCCCGTGCTTGCGCTCGGCGTGGAAAAGGGCGCGGGCGACGATATGAAGCACAAGCCCGAGAGGGCGGAAAAGGCGCTGTTTTCGCGCTCGTCAATGTTGTCGGTTTTAATTTCGTCGCTGTATATTACGGGGGTAACCGTAGTTGCGTATGCCGTAACGCTTTCTAAGTGGGGCAACGCGGAGGCGACTACTGTGGCGTTTTTAACTCTTTCGTTTGCCGAACTGTTCCACGCGTTCAACGTGCGTTCGGGCAACGGCTCGGCGTTTGCGGGCATACTTTCCAACAAGGTTTTGCTTGGCACGGTCGCGCTTGGCATAGGCATAAACGTTGCCCTCTGCTTCTCGCCTCTTGCGGCGGCGTTCGGCATATCCGCCCTTCCCGCAGGGCTGTGGGGAATAATATTCGGCGGCGCGCTTTCGGTTATTCTGTTTGGCGAAATGTATAAGCTTATTTTTAATTTGTTTGCCCGCGGCAGGCGCGCGGCGGCAAAAGACGGCGTTAAAAAGTCCGCTAAAACGCGCGGCAAGCGCGCGGCAAAAACCTTTAACTAAGACATATTGCGGGGTGAATTTAAAAAGGCGGGCGGAGTTAAACTCCGCCCGCCTTTAAATATGCAGGTTTTATTTCAAAAAATTGTCTATCGTCTTAACGCCATTAGCAAGTTCGCGCAGGCGTTTGCCAAACTCGTCCACCGTGGCGGCGGAGTGCAACAGCTCGAATATTATCGCCTCCTCGGAAATAACGCTGTCGCGGTAGCTTGTTGCCATTCTGAATTTAACTTTGCCGCAGTTTACGTCGATATCGAAATTGCCGTTGTCCAGATAGAAGTTGACCATACTTACGGCGACGGCTCCTACCTCGGTCATATCGCCGTCGAAGGCAAAGGGAAGTTCGGTGTAAATCCATAAAAGACGGTTTTCCGCGTCCACTAAAACGTAGTATTCGGCGTTTAAACCATTGCCGATAACGGTGTATTTAACGGTGAGTTTGCCGTCGTCGCGCCTGCACGCCCAACCGTTTGCCGCAATCGCGTTTAAAAGCGTGTCGTAAGTTTTCCGCGCGGCAATTAAATCAGTTCTGTCCATTTGTAATTCCCCCTGAATTATACGGCAAATTGCTTTTTAATATCGGCGCAGGTTTTGCCCGACTGCGCTATATCCAAAATTACGTCTACGTACGTTTCCAGCAATTGGCAGGCTGTAAACAGCATATATTCGTAGGCTTTTTTGTTGAGCGAGCAATTCAAGTAGGTTAAATTGACCCTCAAAACCGTTTTGCCGCTATCTACGTCGAAATCGAAGTTGCCGTAAAGCAGTTTATCGTTTATGCACGCCAGCGCAAAAGCCGTTTCCCTGCGCCTTTGTTCGGGCACAACGAACGGGAGAGGTGCGTAGAGTATTGCAAGTTGCAAATCTTCTTTAAAAATTATGTGAATATCGAATACGTATTCCCCGCCCGACTTGTTTCTGCTTACTGCCGCCGTGCGTACGGTAAATTTTTCTTCGTTCTTTTCGTATTTCCAGCCGTTTTCTTCGAGCATACCGCATAGAATTCCGTAATTTTTTTGCGTATAACTCTTATCGTTGTCTTGTTTCATTTTTCCTCCGTATCCTATTAAAACGGTATATTTTGCAATTGCCCCCGCAATATGCCTCAATTACCGTCGTTTTCGTGCTTGGATATGCGCTCCTCGGCTTCTTTAAAGTACCGCGCGTAAGCCTTTTTGCAGTAATTGTCGTGCCCGTTCTTTTCGTTGGGGTCGCCGTCTTTAAAGCTGTACGCGCCGTGAACGCGCCAACCGTTAAGCAAGCCTATTCTGATGCAGTCCTTGGGGCAGTTGAACGAACAGCGCGCGCATATAAGGCATTTGCCGCCGAATTTAGGTTTTCCGTCCTCTATTTTTATATTGTCGACGGGGCAGTTTTTTGCGCACAGCCCGCAACCGGTGCAGTCCTTAGTCGCCCTGTATCCCACGCCCACAATGTGCGCTCCGCCGTGCTCTATGCGCAAAAACCAAGCCAACACATTGCCGAAAGGCATTTTCTTTTCCTGCCGTTTAACGCCGCTTAAAATATCGTTGCAGTCGATAGGAATAAGCTTTTTCGCCGTTTCCCACATAACGTAAGCCTGATGGTCGGTGTGGCGGAAAATCATATTGTACGGCATAACGTACTGATATTCGTTTTTAACGGCTATGTTGCGGCGCTTTAAAATGCTTATCAGTTTAAGCGAGGAAACTCTGCTCATCTTCACGGGCTCGCCCGAGGTCTTGAATATAAACGCGCGTTTAGGCTCTTCGCCACTTTTAAGCTTGCGCCTTTGCAAAGATTTGGCAAACTGCAATAGAGGTTGCGGCGCGTTAAAAGAGTGTATGGGGTAGCCTATGCCTATTAAATCGTAATTGGCAAGGTCGGGCTTATTCTTTAAGGGCAGTTCGAAAAGAGTGCAGGTTTCTCCACGTTTTTCAAAGTTTTCCGCGTACTCTTTCGCAACCTTTCGGGTGTTGCCCGTGCCCGAAAAATAAAATATGGCAATGTTCATTGTTTTTTAATTTTGTCGGCGTGAGCCTTGAAATGCTTATCGAAGTAATAAACGTAATCTTCGTCCTTTTCGTGGCTGTCGTACCAAATGCGCGCAAAAATTCTGTCCGTCTTTGACAGCCTGTCAAAGTCCCACACCCAATCGGTGTAAAGGGGGTTGAGCCAATGCCCCGCGCGCAGAACAGTGTATACGTCCGCCGTAAACTTTTCGCCGTCGCCCGTTTGCCAATCGATTTTGGTATAGACGTCGCCGTCGAATTTTTCGGGCGACAGGCACCTGCCGCCGTGAGCCTCGGCGACCGCCCTGAGGTCGTCCGCCGTAATAGCGCTATCGGGTTTATCTATGTCGTACCCGTAAGCTGAAATATTTTCTTCGCTCGTCATAGGTACGGGCTCGGGAATTTCCACGGGCAATTGCACGTCGTTCCAGGTAAGTTTTTTGCGGGCATAAAATTTGTCGCTTCCGCCGAAGTAGGCAATCGCCCTCGCTTCGTCGCCCTTTTTTACCCATACGGAGGGTGAGTTTTCGTCCCTTAACAGTCTTTTGAAGAACAGCGCGGAAATTAGGGGGCGGGGCACAAACCTGCCCATAGTGTAAATTTTGTTGCGCCTTTTCATTTCCTGCCAAAAATCCGTACACGACTGCCCGCGGAAGTGGAAGTAATTTTCCAGCTCGTCGCTGTCGGTGTACCAAATGCCGTGGAAGTTACGCGTTGCGTTGTACCAGGGCTTGAAAAAGTGTTTAAAGCTTCCGCCAATAATTTTAAATCCCTCGTCGTACGTGCCGTAGCCGTAGGTGCGGCAATTTTTGCCGCCGCCTATGTTGTATACCCTTTTCCAGAATTTTTCACACAGCGTGCCGTCGGAAAAAGTTTTTAAAAGATTTAAAAGCAATCTGCCGCTGTCCCTGACCGTCGCCCATTCCAAAGGCGCGTCGACGGGGGTGTGAAACATAAGTCCGTCGTGAACGTTGTCCGAAAATATGCGGTAGTGGAGCATTGCCGTCTGCCTGAGCACCACCCATTTTTTAACGTTTGACTGCAATACGGCGTATTCGCCCAATATTTTGGTTGCGCTGTACAGCTCGAACGGACCGGAAACAAGCGGGTCGCCCACTCTGCCGTATTTGTGCTCGCCCGAGCGGTTGCCGTATACGGCTACGCTGGAAATGTGAACGAGGGCGGGTTGGTTTTCCTTTACGTTTTCAATCGCCTCCAAAAGCGTTTTAACGCCCGTAACGTTGCAGGCTATCGCCGCTTTGGGGTTTGCGTCCGACTTAGGGGGTATCACCGCGCACACGTTAAATACTATATCGCACCCCTCAATCAGTTCGCGGCAGGCGTTTTTGTCGGATATGTCGCCTATAACGGCTTGCAATTTGTCGGTGATTGCTTCGTTATGTTTGATTATTTTCTTCGCCTTCTTCTTGTCGCGGCATAAAAATTTTATCGTATCAGCGGCGGCGGGGGACATATTCAGCGCCCACAAAAAGTAGCCGCCCATATTCCCTGTAACGCCTGTTACGGCAATTTTCATATTCTGTTCTCCTTATCGTATCTCACTTAACGTTAATCTTTTGCGGCGCGGAAAAAAATACGCACCTTACAAATTATATCACTAAAAAACACGAAAATCAAATAAATTTCACAAGCCTATCACCTTGCCAAATTGTTCTTTTAACGCTTGCGTGCTACAATGCGGATATGACAGAAAACGACACCGTTCATTTGCAGTCGAAAAAGTCGGCGGCGGAAACAATTAAACAGGGATACGCCGACTTGGGTTGGCGCTTAATAAACGAGCGGGAGGACGGCGCCTATTCCGACGTAGTTCACCTTTCCTTTTCCCGTCCGCACGCAATTCAAAATAAGGACGGGTTGCAGCTTTTGCAGGTGCGTATGGATATAGCGTTCAACAATATGGGCGACATTGTTGCAAAAAGCAAACGCCGCGCAACCTATTGCGGGCTGTTTGCCGCCTTTTCCGCCCTGTTTTTTACAATAGAAGGGGCTATGCTTTTAGCATTTTATATCGGCGCGCTGTCCGTCGCGTTGGGCGCCGTCAGCTTTGCGTTTGCCGCGGCAAGCGTTGGGGTCGGCGTTTTAATCTGCGTTAAAATTTATAAAAACGACTGCGCGGAATGCAAGCTTAAAATAGAGGAAGAGGTGAAAAAGTTTGAAAGATTGCGACGAGCGGCGCGAAAATTGAGGGGGCTTGAAGATGAAAGCGTTTAAACCTTTCCGCTCTCCCGACGCCGCCGTGATAAAAATAAAAGCTGAAAAGCGCGGGTTGGGGTCGCTCCGCACTCTCTTAACGGTATTTCTGATTTTTTTACAGCTTGTAATACTCGTATCGCTGTACTTCACGCTTGCCGAAGTTTTCCCCTGGTATGTCGGACTTTCTCTGGGACTTAGCGTAGCCTGCTGTATCTACACGCTATCTTCGGACAGAAGCCCGTCGTCCAAAGCCGTTTGGGTCTTTATTCTGCTGATTTTCTTCTTTGTCGGGCACATACTTTTTATTCTCACCGACGAAAAGGTGTTTTTTTACCGTTCTAAAAAGCGGTACGCAAAGGTGTTTGCAAAGTCGGAAAAGTATGCGGGAAAAAGTTGCCCGCCGTCCGCCGACAAGCGTTGCGCCGAGGACTGCGCATACCTTGAAAAGGTCGGCAGATTTTCCGCATACGGCGAGGGGAACGCGCGTTACTTTTCTTCGGGCGGGCAATTTTTCGACGCGGTGATTGAGGACTTGCGGCGCGCAGAAAAGTTTATTTTTATCGAATTTTTTATTATTGCCGACGGGCGGCTGTTCGAAAGATTTTTAAAAGAGTTGTCGCGGAAAGCCGCGGGCGGCGTGGAAGTGTGCGTAATTTACGACGATATGGGCAGCCACGGAAAACTGTCGTACAAAAGCAAATCGCGTATGAAGAAGCGCGGAATTAAACTTATGTCGTTTAACAGGCTTCTTCCCGTAATCGACGTGGGGCTGAATTACCGCGACCACAGAAAGATAGTCGTTATCGACGGCAAAATCGCCTACACGGGCGGGGCTAATCTTGCCGACGAATACACCAACGACAAGCGTATGCACGGCTATTGGAAGGACGGCGGCGTGCGCGTTGAGGGTGGCGCGGCGAAAGGTTTCGCCCTTATGTTTTTGCGGCAGTGGGAGTTTTTGACGAGAAAGAGCGTTGAATACGAAAATTATTTGAGCGGCGCGGAGCAGCCCTGCGCGGGCGAAAGCGTGTTTGTTCCATTTGCCTGCGGGCTGGACTACGATAAACCTGTCGCCAAGGAATTATTATTGAACGTCATCGCAAAGGCGCAGGACAGGCTGTATATTATGACGCCCTATCTCGTGCCCGACGACAGTATTTTCAATATGCTTGCCAACAAGGCGGCAAGCGGGGTAGACGTTAAAATTATTTTGCCCGCCGTGCCCGATAAAGCCGTGGTTTATAAGGTTACGCTTAACAACGCGCATAAGCTTGCCGAAAGGGGAGTAAAAATTTATCTTATGGGCGACAGCTTTGTTCACAGCAAAATTATGCTTGCCGACTACTGTGCGGTTATAGGTTCGGTAAACATCGATATGCGCAGTTTTTATCAGCAGTTCGAAAGCGCGCTGTACACTAACGACGCTACCGTAATGGATGAGGTTAGCGCGGACTTTACAAACACGTTGGAGGAATGTCAAACTCTTTCGGAGAGGAAAAGTACGCCTTTAAACCGCGTTTCCGCAGGGCTGTTAAAAATCATTTCGCCGCTTATGTAGCGGGCAAAAAATAAATTGCCCCCGCAATATGCCTTGTTCAAGCGCATTGCAGGGGCTTTTTTTGCTTATTGTTTTGCGTAGTTTCTCGCGCCGAAGATTGCCGTGCCCAACCGTATCATATTGCTTCCGCAGTCTATGCACAGCCGCCAGTCGCCGCTCATTCCCATTGAAAGGTATTGCAAATCGCCGTCGTTTTTTCTCAACTCTTCAAACTTTTCGCGCATTAAAAGGGCAAGGCGTTTAAGCTCGGCTTGGTCGCCTATATCCGGCAACATAGCCATAAGCCCCTTAATTTTTAATGCGGGCATCGCCTTTATTTTTGCGTAAGCCTCGGTTGCCTGACTTAACCGGAAGCCCGATTTGCTCTCTTCTTCACCTATGTTAATTTGCAGTAAAACGGAGGAAACCACGCCCGCCTTTTCGCCGCGCTTGGAAAGTTCTTCCGCCAGCGAATACCTGTCGAGGGAGTGGTATAAATCTACTTTTCCTATCAAATATTTTACTTTATTCGTCTGTAAATGACCTATAAAATGCCTTGTCGGGTTTTTCTCTATAAGCTCGTATTTATCCTTAAATTCCTGTACGTGGTTGTCGCCTATGTCCGTTATACCCCCGCATATGGCGCGGTTAATATCCTCGGGGCTTTGCAGTTTCACCGCCGCAACAAGCGTAACTTTTTCCCCGAACGGGTTGGCTTTCGGAATTGTTTCAAGCAATTTTTTAACGTTTTCTTCTATCATATTCTTTCGGCAATCAGGCAAGCCATTCGGCTTCCCGTAACTTTGTTTTTTTCCTCTTCGTAAATGTCGGCGGTGCGCCAGCCCTCCTGCAAAACGCTATCCACGGCGTTTTCAATCGCCGCGCACTCGTCCAAAAGTTTAAAGCTGTCCCTCAGCATCATAGCCGCCGCTAAAATCGTTGCTATTGGGTTGGCTATGTCTTTGCCCGCTATGTCGGGCGCGGAGCCGTGAATGGGCTCGTACAGTCCGCGCGTTCCGTCGCCGAGAGAGGAGGAGGCGAGCATACCGATAGAGCCTGTAATTTGCGCCGCCTCGTCGGAGAGTATGTCGCCGAAAATGTTGGAAGTAAGCAAAACGTCGAGCGCGGCGGGGTTCTTTACAATCTGCATTGCGGCGTTGTCCACAAGCATATCCTCAACTGTTACTTCGGGGTAGTGCTTTTCCGCATAGGCGTGCACCGTCCTGCGCCAAAGCCTGCTGCTTTCCAAAACGTTGGCTTTGTCCACGGAAACAACTTTTTTATTTCTCTTCAACGCAAGTTCGCAGGCGATGCGGGTTATGCGCTCGATTTCGCCGACCGAATATTTTTCGGTATCCCAGGCGTATTCTGTCGCGCCGTCGCCGCCGCGCCCCCTTTCGCCGAAGTATATTCCGCCCGTAAGCTCGCGTACAATTATAATTTCAACGCCGTTTTCCACAAGCCGCCCCTTTAACGGCGAGGCTTCTGCAAGGCTTGCCCACAGCTTTGCGGGGCGTATGTTGGAATACAGCCCCATAGCCTTGCGTATGCCCAAAAGCCCCTTTTCGGGGCGCAAATCTACGGGCAGGTTGTCCCACTTGTAGCCGCCAACCGCGCCCAACAGCACGCTGTCGCTTTCAAGGCAGGTTTTTACCGTATCCTCGGGCAGTGGAGCGCCGCAGGCGTCGATTGCGCAACCGCCTATAAGTTTGTGCGTAAAATTGAATTTATGCCCGAATTTTTGCCCTACCGCGTTTAAAACTTTTATGGCGCCCGCGCATATTTCGGGACCGATTCCGTCGCCGTCAAGCACCGTAATATTGTAATTCATATCTTGTCCTTTTGCCGTTGGTTGCGGCATATTATGGGGGTAACCGCCTATTTTTTGGCTAAATGCGCCAAAAGTCCGCCGTCGTCTATTATTTCCCTTATAAACGGAGGGAAGGGTTGGGCTTTAAATTTTTCGCCCGTGGTAAGGTTGTAAATTTCACCCTTGGTCAGGTCGGCTTTTACCCTGTCGCCCGCCTTTAACGCGCTTACCGCTTGGGGGCACTCCATTATTGGCAGACCTATATTTATTGCGTTGCGGTAAAATATCCGCGCGAACGAGTTGGCTATAACAAGGCTTATTCCGCTCGCCTTTATTGCAAGGGGCGCGTGCTCGCGCGAGGAGCCGCACCCGAAGTTGTCGCCGGCGACTATTACGTCGCCGCGGCGCACGTTTTTAGTAAATTGTGCGTCCAAATCTTCCATACAGTGGCAAGAGAGCGCGCTCTCCGAGCTGTCGTTTAGATACCTTGCCGGTATAATTACGTCCGTGTCGACGTCGTTGCCGTATTTAAAAACTTTGCCGTCTATCGCCATTTTAATTTTCCTCCAAACGGTCGGGAGCGCACAGCCTGCCCGCAACCGCGCTCGCCGCCGCAACGTAAGGGGAGGCGAGGTATATTTCGCTGCTAACGTGCCCCATACGCCCTACAAAGTTGCGGTTGGTTGTGGAAACGCACCGTTCGCCCTCCGCAAGTATTCCCATATGCCCGCCGAGGCAAGGTCCGCAGGTGGGGGTGGATACAATTGCGCCCGCATCGAGAAAAACGTGTACAAGCCCTTCGTCTATGCACTGCCTGTAAATTTCCTGAGTGGCTGGTATGACTATCGCGCGCACGCCGTCGGCAACCTTTCTGCCCTTTAAAACGCTTGCGGCTATCCGCATATCCGAAATTCTTCCGTTGGTGCAACTGCCTATTATAACTTGGTCTATGGGCAAATCGCCCCACTCGGTTTTGGTGTTTTCGGGCAGGTGGGGGAACGCCACGGTCGGTTTAAGCGCGGATAAATCTATATCGTAAACGGCGTCGTACTCCGCGTCGGCGTCGGCTTCGTAAATTTTTACGGGGCGCTTAAATCTGCCCTTCATATAGTTTAAAGCAACTTCGTCCACGGCGAAAATACCGTTCTTTGCGCCCGCTTCAATCGCCATATTGCAGATTGTAAATCTGTCGTCGATATTTAGATGTTTAACGCCGTCGCCGCAAAACTCCATACTTTTATACAGCGCGCCGTCCACGCCTATTAAACCTATGATATGTAAAATTATATCCTTTCCGCAAACGTATTCCGCAGGTTTGCCCGTAAGGTTGAATTTTATTGCCGAGGGCACTTTAAACCAGCATTTCTGCGTAAGCATACCCGCCGCCATATCGGTGGAGCCGACCCCAGTGGAAAACGCGCCCAAAGCGCCGTAAGTGCAGGTGTGGCTGTCCGCGCCTATAACAAGGTCGCCCGCGCCCACAAGTCCGAGTTCGGGAAGCAAGGCGTGCTCTATGCCCATTTTGCCCACGTCGTAAAAATTTTCTATTCCCTGCCGTTTGGCAAACGTCCGGCAGGCTTTGCACTGCTCGGCGCTCTTAACGTCCTTGTTGGGCGCAAAGTGGTCCATAACAAGCGCAATCTTGTCGCGGCATTTAACTTTTTCCGCGCCCGTCTTTTCAAATTCCTTTATCGCCACGGGACCTGTGATGTCGTTTGCCAGCACAAGGTCCAATTGCGCGGAAATAAGTTGCCCCGCCTCAACCCTTTCAAGCCCCGCGTGGGCGGCAAGTATCTTTTGCGACGCCGTCATTCCCATATTAAGCGTTCTCCTTTTCCTCTATAAATTCAAGCATTATGTTTCCCCTGTCGGCATATGCCTGAAACGCTCCATCCGCGCCGTCGCGCTTTGCGCTTGCGCGGTTAGCCGTACCCTCGCGCGTTACAATCGTTGTGTTGAATTTTTCCTCCGCGCCCGTAATGGCGGCGTTTATGTTGCCCTTGCGCGTATCGAATGCGCAGTCCTTGCAGTTTAAGTTTACAAGCCCTATGTTGCCCCTCTTTACGCGGCACTCGGCGCGTTTGGCAAAAGCGTTTTCAACAAGCAAATTTCCCCTTTCCGCCTGAACGAGCAACGTTCCCTTTACGGTTGCGCCGTGCACGCGGGCGTTGACTTCCCCGCCGGTTATTTCCACGCCTTCCAACGCGCAGTCGCAAAGGTTTATATTTGCGCCGTCAGCGTTAATGCAGAGCTGCCCGTAAATGCCTTCGGCTATTTCCAGCGCGCAGTTTTTGCCGTTTATTTTTACCGAGGGAACGGTGTGCGCGGGCACGGAAATTACTATTTTCTTTGCCGCTTGAAAAAACAGCCCGCGCTTTCTCTGTGCTATGAATATGCTGTTTTCGCCGTTGCCTATCGATATGCCGTCGCAGTGCGGGTACTCAATGCGGAAAATTCCGTCGGCGGCTTCGGCTATAATCACCGTTGCGTTTTGCAGGTCGCAGTTGATATCGGTTACGTCCGTTTCCACGGTGTAATTCAAAATTTTCTCTTTCATCGTAATTATTTATATGCGTGTAAAAGTAATTAAATATTTATTTTGTAAACACCGCGCCGTCGGAGGCGGATGTAACCAGCTTTCTGTATCTTGCAAGGTATCCCGTAACGGGCTTTTCTACGGGTTTGAACGCGGCAAACCTTTCAGCAATTTCTTTGTCGGTAAGCCTGACGTTAAGAGTGCAGGCGTTAATGTCTATGTCGATTACGTCGCCGTCCTTAATTATGCCTATAACGCCGCCCGCCGCCGCTTCGGGGCACACGTGTCCTATCGCCGCGCCGCGCGTCGCGCCCGAAAATCGTCCGTCGGTAATCAACGCCACGCTGTCTCCCAGCCCCGCGCCGACAATGGCGGAGGTGGGGGTAAGCATTTCTCTCATACCCGGTCCGCCCAAAGGTCCCTCGTAGCGGATAACCACAACGTCGCCCGCCTTTATTTTGCCGCTCGAAATGGCGTTCATTGCCTGTTCTTCTCCGTCGAAGCATTTTGCAGGACCGCTGTGCTTTAACATTTTTTCGTCAACCGCCGATTTCTTTACCACGCACCCGTCCTTTGCGAGATTGCCCTTCAATACCGCAAGTCCGCCCTGAGCGGAGTAGGGCGAGGAAAGCGGGCGTATTACTTCTTTGTCGCGGATATACGCGTTTGCGATAACTTCTCTCAATTGCTTGCCGCCGACGGTCATAACCCCGCCGTCTAAAAGGTCGGCTTTGTAAAGTTCGTTCATAACGGCGGAAATGCCGCCCGCTTCGTGCAACTCTTCTATATAGTGTTCGCCCGCGGGAGCAAGTCTGCAAAGGTTGGGCGTCTTTTCACTTATGGAGTTTAAAATATCCATTGAAATTTTGTCGCCGCCCAAGCCCGCCTCGCGCGCAACGGCTATTAAGTGAAGCACCGTGTTGGTGGACGCGCCTATCGCCATATCCACAGTTTCGGCGTTTTTAAACGCGGCGGGCGTCATTATGTCCAGAGGACGGATATTTTTTTCAAGCAAATTCATAACCGCCGCGCCCGTCTCCTTGGCAAGCGCGAGCCGCGCCGAATAGACCATTGGCAGGGTGCCGTTGCTGGGCAAAGCCATACCCAGCGCTTCGCACAGGCAGTTTAAGCTGTTGGCGGTAAACATACCGCTGCAAGAGCCGCAGGTAGGGCAGGCGTTGCACTCGAATTCCTTTAATTCCTCCGCGCCGAGCTTGCCCGCGTTGTACGCGCCCACTTCCTCGAACATAGTCGAAAGCGAGGTTTTTTTGCCGCGCACTCGCCCCGCGAGCATAGGTCCTCCCGATACGAATACCGAGGGGATATTTACCCTCGCCGCCGCCATAAGCATACCGGGGATAATCTTGTCGCAGTTGCCTATAAACACCGCCGCCTGTATGCCGTGCGCGCGCAACAGTATTTCGCAACTGTCGGCAATCACCTCGCGCGAGGGGAGGGAGTAACGCATACCCTCGTGCCCCATAGCAATGCCGTCGCACACGCCTATCGCGGGCAGAATTACGGGTTTGCCGCCCGCGGCTATAACGCCCTCGCAGGCGGCTTTGGCTATGGTGTCCAAATGCATATGCCCCGGGATAATTTCGCTCTGCGCGCAAATAACGCCCACAAGCGGCTTGTTAATTTCTCCGTCGGTCCAGCCCAGCGCCCTTAAAAGCGAGCGTTGCGAGCTTTTATCCGCGCCGTCGGTAAATATGTTTTTCATCGTATTTTTGTCCTTAATTTCCTGATTGGGCGGCACATATGCCGCGGTGAATGTGTTTTTAAAAATTAACGTGGCAAAAAGTACCGCGCTTTTGCGCCGCGCCGCCGCAAAATAACCGAGTTAATTTACGTGGTCGCCGTAGCAGTCGCGGTCTTTAAGGGTGTGCTTGCCCCTTGCAAGCACCGTTGTGCCCGTGCGCGACATTTCGAGTATGCCGAACGGCTCGATTACTTTAAGAAACGCGTCGAGTTTTTCGGGGTCGCCCGTCAATTCCAATATCATAGTGTCTATGGATAAGTCTACTACTTTCGCCTTGTAAATTTCGTTTATAAGCGTTATTTGAGAGCGTATCTCCGCGGTTGCCGCAACTTTGGCAAGCAAAAGCTCGCGGTAGACGCAGTCAAGCTCGTTTGCACAACCTATTTTTTTTACGTCTTCCAGCTTATCCATCTGCCTGATTAGCTGGTACAGAGTATACTCGTCGCCGACAAGTACAACCGTCATACGCGAAAGTTCGGGGTCTTCGGTGGCGCACGCGGCAACGCTCTCTATGTTGTATCCTCTACGCGCAAACAGCCCCGAAATTCTCGTAAGCACGCCGCTTTTATTGGATACAAGCGCGCCGATTGTGTATTTTTTAATCTTGTCGTCCATAGCTCAGTCCTCCATCTTTTTAAGCTGGGTGTCGTACGTTGCGCCCGGCTTTATCATTGGTAAAACGTTGTCGTCGTTGGATATTCGGCAGTCTACAAGCACGGGCGAGCAATTTTTTATCGCGTAGTCAAACGCTTCTTTCAGCTTTGCGTCGATATCGTCGCTTTCGCTTAAAAGTATGCCCTTTGCGCCGAAACTTTCGGCAAATTTAATATAGTCCGTCTTTTTCTTTAAGGTCGTCTGCGAAAACCTCTTCTGATAAAATATTTTCTGCCATTGCCTTACCATACCCAAAACGCCGTTGTTCATAAGCAGAATAACGACGGGCACGCCCTCGGTAACAGCCGTTGAAAGTTCGTTTAAATTCATATTGAAACAGCCGTCGCCCGTTACGAGCACGCAGAGTTTGCCGCACCCGAACGCCGCGCCTATTGCCGCGCCCAGTCCGTAGCCCATAGTGCCGAGCCCTCCGCTCGAACAGAAGCGACGGGGTTGCGCAAGGGGATAAGCCTGCGCCGCCCACATCTGGTGTTGCCCGACGTCGGTAATCAGCGGACTGCCGTCGGGGGCGTGCTTTGCCGCCGAACGCAAAATTTCGTAAGCTCTGCAATCTGCAAGTTTAACCGATTGCCCCGCGCATATGGCGCTTTCAAGCCAATTTCCGTCCTTTTTTTCAACGAGTGGAATAAGCTTTTTCAAACAGTCGTCAACGTCGGCGAGCACGCTGAGAGTAACGGGAACGTTCTTATTGAATTCGGCGTTGTCTATATCCACGTGAATTATTTTTTTGCCGCCGCCGAACAGATTGCGGTTTAGCGCAACCCTGTCGGAAAAGCGCGTGCCGAGCGCAATCAGGCAGTCGCATTCAATCAAAGCCTTTGCCGCCGCAACCGTTCCGTGCATACCCAGCATACCCAAATTGCGCCTGTCGCCGTCGGAAATAACGCCCTTGCCCATAAGCGTGTATGTTACGGGCGCGTCAAGTATTTCGGCAAGCTTTTTAAGGTTTTCCGACGAGTTGCCCGCCGCCGCGCCGCCGCCCGCAATAATCAGCGGTTTGCGGCAACCGTTTATAATTTCAGCCGACGCCCGCACCTTTGCAGGGTCGGTTTCTATATGCTTTAAGGGGAGGGGAGGCTTAGGCTCGTAGTCGTATTCAGCCGTCTGCACGTTCTTTAAAACGTCGATAAGAACGGGACCTTTTCTGCCCGAATCGGCAATGCAAAACGCCTGCCTTACTGCGTCGGCAAGTTCGGCAACGTCCTTTACGATAATGTTGTGTTTGGTTATGGGCATAGTAATGCCCGCAATGTCGACTTCCTGAAAGGAATCCCTGCCGAGGTTGTTCAACGCCACGTTGCCCGTTATTGCAACCAAGGGGATGCTGTCCATATACGCCGTGGCGATGCCCGTTACAAGGTTGGTCGCCCCCGGTCCGCTGGTTGCAAAACATACGCCCACCTTGCCCGTAACGCGCGCGTAGCCGTCGGCGGCGTGCGCCGCGCCCTGCTCGTGAGAGGTTAAAACGTGGTTAATTTTGCCGTATCTGTAAAGCGCGTCGTAAATATCCAACACGGTACCGCCGGGGTATCCGAATATCGTTTCAACGCCCTGTTCGGCAAGGCAGTTTATAAGTATGTCCGCTCCTGTCATTTTCATAGTGTTTTCCTTGTGCCCGCGCCGCGCAGTCAGGCGTTTTTTCGCCGCGCGGCAGGCTGGTTTGTTACTTGATATTTTACTATAATAAAGTGCGTTTGTCAACTTCAAGCAGGGTGGTTTTATACACAAATAACGAATAAAATGGCAAATTTATGCATAATTACACAATTTTTATGCGAAAAAATGCGATTGCGCAGTATATTTCAATCTGTTATTACAGGCAAAAAACGCCGTTATGTCTTGACAAAGCCGCGCGCATAATATAATAGTAACGTATATACGCGTATGCGCGCGTGTAAATTAAGGAAAAAAGGGGGGGGGACGGATATGAAAGCTTCTAAAAATCTTATCCGCGCTATCGCCGCGCTTGTCGCAAGCTCAGTGCTGTGCGTCGGCGTATGTCTTGCCTGGTTTTCCGCAAATAAAAAGGTTGACGCAGGCGGCTTCAATTCATACGCCAAAGGCGTAAATATAGCCAAGTTCCAAATAACCGCGTACCAGCTCGAAGCCGTTGAGGGCAGCGATACAGAGTACAAAAAGGGTGAAGAGCTTACGCCCGCCCAAATGAAGGTTTACGGCGGGCTTAACGGCGGCACTACCGCCGTGCTGTTGCGCGTAGAGTACGCGTTCAAGCAGGAGCTGGGCAAAAATTACGAAATACACGCAACCTGCAAAAACGACGAGCGTTCGATTACAAAGGTTGCGGGCGAGGATAAATTCGACTGCTATCTTTCCGACGCGGTAACCTTTTACAGGGCTTCCGAAGCTGGCGGAGCCGTTTCCGCGGGCGAAGCTTTCGGCTTTTTTAAGACCTCGGGGCTTACGGAAACCAAGTCGAAAAATTTAAAGATAAATACAGCCGCCATTACCGACGGCGGGAGCTCGGGCGCGGACAATGCGGGCGCGGTAGAGCCTGAAAAGAGCGTTTCCGCCGTTGACTTTATCTACGACGGGGTTTCTATAAGCGATACGCAGTCGGAGGAGAGCGGTATAAAAATAGGCGACTTTATCGTCGGCGGTCAGCTCTACAAAGCTTCGCAGACGAGCGTGTATTTCGACAAGATTTCAACAACGTTGAAAATCGCCTACGTAAGGCTTGTTGCAACCGACGGGGATAAGCGGACAATGCGCGTAACAGCGGACAATATCGCCCAGGTGCTTGCTACAAGAAGCGACCTTGTGGAAAAACTTTCCTTTTAAAATTAAAATATAAGCGTGATAAAAGGGCTTCGCCTAAATGCGCAATTCCCATAGGGATTAAAAAACAAAAATTTTATAAGAGTTGCACTTTCAA